>Ga0224723_1000888_pt1 | contig 19460 bp, 15 predicted proteins | sample Balambano_FR2_Me_FD_161647 | JGI IMG/M metagenome (GOLD analysis project Ga0224723, IMG submission 161647) | Freshwater sediment microbial communities from Lake Towuti, South Sulawesi, Indonesia - Balambano_FR2_MetaG | ecosystem: Environmental > Aquatic > Freshwater > Lake > Sediment | place...
CCCCGCGAATTATACAACCGCCCAAAAAAAGGCTTTGAAGTACCCCTGCTGGCGTGGCTTCGCAACGAAATGAAAGACGAGGCAGCCGATTTACTCAGCGCACAAGCTATCGAAGAGCAAGGCATTTTCTCGTATGCCGAAGTAGAGGTGTTAAAGAAAAAACTTTTTTCGGCTAACCCAGGCGATGTGCACGCCCGCCTGTGGGCACTGGTAGTATTTCAGCGTTGGTGGAAAAAATTCGGGCGGCCCTCACAAAATTGAGTTAACAGATGGCAACGACTGACATAACAGTAGCGGAGGCGGAACAGATCATTTTGTCGCACAGCATTACCCCCACAGCCCAGCGGTGCGCGCTGGCGCAGGCGCACGGAAAAATACTGGCAGAGCCGGTGATGGCCGATCGCGACTTGCCACCCTTTGATCGCGTAGCGATGGACGGTATCGCGATCAGGTTCGATACTTTCAAGGCCGGTGTGCGTTCGTTTGCCGTTGAGCGGGTGGTGGCGGCCGGCATGCCGGCCGCCACCCTGCAAAATACCAATGCCTGCATAGAGGTAATGACGGGCGCCCTGCTACCCTGCAATACCGACACGGTGGTGCCCTATGAGGACGTAAAAATCGAAAACGGCTTCGCTCATATAGGCCACGGTGAGATTGTTCAGGGCCAACACATACACCGCCAGGGCAGCGATGCCGCAAAAGGCACTACATTACTTTTTCCAGGCCAGCGGTTGTCTGCGGCAGAGATTGCCCTGCTCGCCTCAGTAGGCATCGCCCATCCGCTGGTGTGCGCACCCTGGTCGGCAGCCGTAGTGAGTACCGGCAATGAGTTGGTGCCCGTTGAAGTTACCCCGCAGCCCTTTCAAATCCGACTGTCGAACAGCATGGCCCTGCAAGCCGCCCTGCAACAAAATGGCTGCGAAGCGGTAGATCACCACCTGCCCGATGACCTCGCGATGCTGGAGGCGGAGTTGCAGAAAATTTTACTTGCGCACGACTTTGTGGTGCTAACCGGTGGCGTATCCAAAGGTAAATTCGATTTGGTGCCGCGGGCCCTCGAGAACCTGGGGGTGGTACGACAGTTTCACCGAGTAGGGCAAAAGCCCGGCAAGCCGTTTTGGTTTGGCACCTGGCACGGCAAGGCCGTGTTTGCATTTCCCGGCAACCCGGTTTCCACTTTTCTATGCTTCTACCGATACCTCAAGCCGTGGCTGGAAACGAACCGACAGCAGTCCGTTGTGCCACTGCAGGCGCAACTCGCAGTCGACTTCTCCTTTAGCCCACCACTCACTTATTTTCTGCAGGTAAAGACCCGCTACGAAAACGGCACTTGCTATGCCTACCCCGTGCCGGGCGGGGGCTCGGGCGATTTCGTTAACCTGAAAGAAGTCGATGGTTTTCTGGAACTGCCTGCGTATCAGAAACTTTTTAAAACGGGAGAAATTTTTTCGTTTATAGCGTTTCGCCAGTAGTGCCTTGGCACGGCTGGCACCACACCAGTTTTTTCAGAATCCTTACCTTTGCCCGTCATTTTGCAAAAGCCATGTTTGATAATTTAAGCCTGAAGCTGGAAAAAGCGTTTCAAACCCTGAAAGGCCAGGGTCGTATTACCGAGCTGAACGTAGCGGCAACCGTAAAAGAAATCCGCAAAGCGCTGATCGATGCCGATGTTAATTACAAAGTAGCCAAAGAAGTTACTGACGAGATCAAGGCCAAAGCCCTGGGCCAGCACGTACTTACCGCCATATCGCCCGGTCAGTTGCTTACCAAAATCACCAGCGATGAGCTTACCCAACTTATGGGTGGCGAAGGTGAAGACATTTCGCTGGAAGGCAATCCGTCTATTATTTTGATTGCAGGCCTGCAGGGTTCTGGTAAAACAACGTTCAGCGGCAAGCTGGCCAACTACCTGAAGCGCCAGGGGCGCCAGGTGTTGCTCACCGCCTGCGACATCTACCGACCGGCTGCCATCAACCAGTTGATGGTGCTGGGCCAGCAGATTGGCGTAGATGTATATGCCGAGCCGGAAAACAAAGACGCGGTAAGCATTGCACGTGCAGCCATCGAACATGCCAAGAAAAATAACTTCCGCGTGGTGATTGTGGATACGGCCGGCCGCCTGGCAGTCGATGAGCAGATGATGCAGGAGATTGCGCAACTGAAAGCGGCACTCAAACCTTCTGAAACGCTGTTTGTGGTAGATGCCATGACAGGCCAGGATGCGGTGAACACCGCCAAGGCTTTCAACGCCAGGCTGAATTTTAACGGTGTCGTGCTCACCAAAATGGACGGTGACACACGCGGTGGCGCGGCTCTGTCGATCCGCAGGGTGGTGGAGAAGCCCATCAAGTTTATCAGCTCGGGCGAAAAGATGGAGGCCATAGATCGTTTCTTTCCTGATCGCATGGCCAGCCGCATACTGGGCATGGGCGATGTGGTGAGTTTGGTGGAGAAAGCCCAGCAGACCTTTGATGCGGATGAAGCAGCACGCCTCAACAAAAAAATTCGCAAGAACCAATTCGACTTCAACGACTTTCTAACCCAACTGGAGCAAATAAAAAAGATGGGCAACATGAAAGACCTGCTCGGCATGATTCCGGGCATGGGCAAAGCCCTGAAAGGCGTAGATGTAGACGACAATTCGTTCAAGCCGGTAGAGGCTATTATCCGGTCGATGACTAAAGCAGAGCGGGAGCGACCGGAAATTTTAAATCCCAGCCGCAAGAACCGAATCGCGAAAGGCAGCGGCACATCATTGCAGCAGGTTAACCAATTGTTAAAACAATTTGAAGACATGCGCAAAATGATGAAGACCATGAACAAAATGGGGGGTGGCAAACGTGCACTGTCGGCCCTCAATCCTTTCGGCCGCTAATGACGGCTATCGCCCGCTCAACCAAAAAACCAACCAGGCACAGAACCTTGCACAGCTGCAGAACGTTTTAAAAACCATATAGAGGTTGAAGTATTCAAATGAAATAAAAATGCCCCTGTCGCGGGGCATTTTTTTATAAATTGCGGAAGTAACACCTTAATACCAAATATAAACATCACATGAAAAAGCTAGTTACACCACTGGTACTGTTTGCGTTGGCATTGGCTGCCGGCACTACCGAAGCACAAGAAAAACCCAAGAGCCCTAAAGAAACCGTTAAAGGCGTTATTGACGGTGCCAACGTAGAGATTGTTTATTGTCGCCCTTCCGCCCGCGGCCGTAAAATGCTGGGTGGCAACGAGGCCTACGGCAAGGTATGGCGCACCGGTGCCAACGAAGCCACTACCATCGAGTTCGACCGGGATGTGAAAATTGAGGGTAAGCCGCTGCCCAAAGGCAAGTATGAACTTTTTACCATTCCCGGAGAGAATGAGTGGACCATTATCATCCAGAAATATGGCAAGCAGTGGGGCGCTTACGACTACAAAGAAAGTAACGATGTGCTCCGCACCACGGTGAAAGCTGGCAAGGCCGACCCATTTGTAGAAACATTTACCATCGCAACTGAGAAGGACGCTATCAACCTGAAGTGGGAAAATACTTCGGTGAGCTTTAAAGTGTCGAAAGCCTGAGTTTGTATCAAAGCTTACAAAGTAAGCGGTTGCCCCGAAAAATTCTTGTTGCTGGCAGATCGTTGGGAATTTTCGGGGCATTTTTTGTCAATGGCCCGCCACCAATGGCAGCTCAAAACGTTCGCGGGCACTTCCGTCAAGTACACGTTCAATGACCTGCAGTGATGAGGCCGTGAATGGCAGGTTCACAAATTTCTCCACGATTGTGCGATTTCTATACATTACCAACGTACTCTCTGCCCCCGCGTTTATCTTGTTGAGGTAAGCATCACTGGACACATCGGCAAAGGCAGGCACGTAGGTAAGCGCTACTTTGGTGAGTCGCCCTTCTTCACCCAGCCTCTTAAGCTCGCTGGCCTGTTGCTGCTGCCCTACCACGTATACTTTTAGGCGACTTCCACGGGTAACACTCTGCCGCTCAAAAAATGTGAGCCACTTGCGCAACGTCACAGTGTTGGTGGTGGGGCCAATAAAAAATATGATGCCGAAGTAGCGACCATACTTGCACACCGGGCAGGTGCGTGTTCCTTTATCGGGGCCCCACACATGGGTAGGCTCGAAGGAAGACTGGTCTTCTCCTATCTCAAGACCCGAAGATAATCCGGCCCTGCCCGTGAGCCTGGCGGGATGGTGCGGTATGTTCAGGCCAAGCACTATATCATCAATCGCTACCTGCACATTTTTATCTTTCAATACGCGCAGCACTCCGCTTCCTCCGCGGCCAACCATTTTTTTACGTTCGGCTGTAGTCAGCAAAGGGTCATCATCAAAAACCCAGTCGTCAATCCAGTATTCGTTCAGATGGGGTTCTTTTACCACAACGTGAATGTGGGCAGGCATCTGCTCGCCCGGGTAAGGGGCAGGCCGACTGGTGTAGATGGCGTACCTTCCGGCCGCATCAGTCTTTACCCACCCCCGCAGGTAGCCGTGCTTGCGCGCATCTTCGGGCTGGCCGGGGCGTGGCGTATAGTAGCCTCTCTCATCGGTATGCCAGTAATATAAAACTATGCCAGGGGCGGGCTTTCGTCCATCGCGCTGCAGCACACGACCCGTGATAAGTAATTTCTGCCGGGCGGTCGCCCAGCCGGCACTGGTATCGGTGCTGTTAAAAGACCGTGGCATGCCCGCGTACATTGCTTTACAACCATCACACCCACCGCCAACGGGCTTACCCGCATCAAATGAGTGGTTAAAGGCAAAGGCAAGAACAAAAACTAAAGTTTTCATATACCGCTGTTAAAATGATTGCTCCTCTTGAATTGACAGAATCAAAGCTTTCGCAAATAGACGAGCTTTGGATGCAGCAGTTGCCATGCTCATGCGAAAAGTAGACCATCCACGGGATAAATAGACCAACAGCATCCGCGAATGCCGGAATTTGGCATAGTTTGCAGTTACAATCGGTGCCCTTATGCATGTTCGATTTATCTTCTGGCTAGTATTGCTCATACTCTTTTTGTACGACCAGCGCTATCTGGCCGAAAAAGTAAGCACCGGCTTTTTTTTGATCGGCACCTTCATTCGCGGTGCGGGGCTGCTGGCGGTTGGCGTGCTGCATATTGAGCGGCTGTGGCCGCTTTGGGCCGAAACGGGCCGATGGTGGCGTTACGCTCTGAGCGTAGTAAGCATTTTGGTAGTCTATACCGTACTTCAAAACGCCTGGGATCTATGGCTTTATGGCTACGTTATTGGCGACTTTGCTTATCGCAACTTCTTTACCGGATTTTTTCCCACGCTTTTTAATGCCTTCTGGTTTACCGCCATATCTTTTGCCTTCAACAAGATGTTAGACTGGTTCCAGCAACAACGGCAAGTGCAAAAACTGGAGACAGAGCTGGGCAGCTTGCGGCAACAGGCTCTTGAACTGCCCCATGAACAGAGAACAACTGACGATTTTTTCTTGAAATCGGGCACCGCACATGTTAGGGTAAGCCTCTCAGCCATTACACACGTGCAGGGTTTAAAGGATTATGCCATCGTGTTTGCCGGCAGCGAAAAAATCATTGTCAAGGGCTCTCTAAAAAACATTGAAGAATTGCTGCCCAACCGGTTGGTGCGCGTTCATAAGTCGTACCTGGTAGCCAGAGAGCACATTCAAAAAATTCAATCTGGAAAAATTATAGCCGGTAGCCACACCATACCTATCGGCCGGGCCTATCGGCATCTAATTAACCGCCAAAAGGCGCCCGCTATCTGACATTTTTATTTTCTGCAAATTGCCGTAGCTTGAATTTTCTTTAGCCGCATTCATGCAGATTCTGGGCCGCTCCGACCGTGTGGATTTGCCCGGCCTTGGGCTGGTAAACATTCATGCCAAAGTAGATACGGGCGCCTACACGTGCTGCCTCCACTGCTCCAAAGCCGAGGTGGTAAACGGCCACCTGGAATTTGTACTGTTAGACGAAGAACACCCCGAGTTTACCGGTATGAAGTTCGTATTCAGAAAATTTGACCAGCGCGAAATAAAAAACTCGTTTGGCGAAGCGGAGTTGCGTTACGTCATTAAAACCACGATCAAAATCTTTGATCGCAAAATCAAGGCTGAGTTCTCGCTTAGCAACCGGGGCAACCTCAGGTTTCCGGTGTTGCTCGGCAGGAAAATATTGCGAAACCGATTTTTGATAGATGTAACCAAAAAAGACCTTTACTTTGAGAGCAAACCACAAAGCGTATGAATATTGCTATCCTCTCGCGCGATACCAAGTTATACTCTACCCGCAGAATAAAAGAGGCGGGCGAAAAGCGTGGCCATAAAGTGGAGATTATCGATCACATGAAGTGCCAACTATTGATCGAAAAAAAGAATCCGATGGTGTGGTTCAATGGCCGCAAGCTCGATTATTTCGATGCCATCATCCCGCGCATCGGTGCCTCCGTAACTTTTTACGGGGCAGCCGTAGTGCGCCAGTTCGAAATGATGAAGGTGTTTACTGCCGTGGAATCGCAGGCCCTCATCCGCTCGCGCGACAAGTTGCGCAGTTTGCAAATTATGTCGCGGGCGGGCATGGACTTACCCAAAACCATTTTTATGGACTACTCGCGCGATACCGAAGGTGTGATTGAGGCGGTGGGCGGTGCGCCCGTGGTGATTAAGTTGCTGGAGGGCACACAAGGCCTGGGTGTGGTGCTGGCAGAAAATAAAAAGGCTGCGCAGTCAGTCATCGAAGCTTTCCACGGTATTCATGCGCGCATCATCGTGCAGGAATTTGTCAAGGAAGCCAAAGGTGCCGACATACGCGCCTTTGTGGTGGAAGGCGAAGTGGTGGGCGCCATGAAGCGCCAGGCCCGCGATGGCGAATTTCGGTCGAACCTGCACCGCGGAGGCCATGCCGAGCTGTACAAACTTAATCGCCAGGAGAAGCATGCTGCGGTAACAGCAGCAAAAAAACTCGGCCTCAGCGTAGCCGGTGTGGACATGCTGCCCAGCAAGCGCGGGCCACTCATCATCGAAGTCAACTCCTCGCCCGGCCTGGAAGGCATCGAGGGTGCCACCAAAGTAGACATTGCCGGAAAAATAATACAATACCTGGAGAAAAACGCAGGCAAGAAGCGCATCCAGAAAGACAAAGTGAACGCCTAAACCTATGCGTGAAGTAATCATTGCCGGCTCGGAAGTGCGCCCGGGTGAATTTAAAGAGATCATCATCAACATTGCCCGGTTGCCCTCGCGCACACAGATCGACACGCCTGTATATGTGTTTCGCGGCCCGGAGGATGGGCCGGTGCTGGCCTTAACAGCCGGTATGCATGGCGATGAGATTAACGGCACCGAAATCGTAAGACGAATTCTCGACCAGGGCTTTAATCGCGTCAAGCGGGGCACTGTGTTGTGCATGCCGGTCATCAACGTGTACGGATTTTTGAACTACTCGCGCGAGGTGCCCGATGGCAAAGATATCAACCGCTCTTTTCCGGGAAGCAGAACGGGGTCGCTGGCCTCGCGCGTGGCCTACCACATCACGCACGACATTATCCCCGCCATCGACTACGGCATCGACTTTCATACCGGTGGTGCCATGCGTACCAACTACCCGCAGGTACGTTGTGTGATGCAAGAGCCCAAGAATGTAGAGTTGGCCGCGGCCTTCCACGCTCCTTTCACCATCGACTCGCCCTTCCGGCCACACTCGCTGCGCCAAACGGCTGCCAAAAAAAATAAGAACATCATTGTATACGAGGGCGGTGAATCTGTTCGCTTCGACCAATTTGCTATCGAGCAGGGCATCAATGGCACTCTGCGCTTAATGAAGCATTTAAAGATGATTGACTGGGCTCCCGAGGCCACCCACGAAAACAAAATTGTTTGGAGTTCTTCGTGGGCGCGGGCACGCACGGCAGGCCTGTTTCAACCTTGCGTACTGGGTGGCGACCTGATCAGCAAAGGCCAGTTGGTAGGCACCCTCACCGATCCTTTCGGGGAGTATAAAGAGCAGATCAAGTCGCCTGCCAAGGGCTATGTTGTGGGGCTCAACAACAACCCTGTGGTAAACGCGGGCGATGCGCTGCTGCACATCGGGCAGGATAACTTTTGCCGCATAGGCGGCAGCGAGGAGTAAGTGGCAACCCGGCCAACTGCATAAATATCTACAGAACGCCACCAGTTGCCGGCCTGTACCGCTTGAACCAAAGCGCTTCGCTCCACCGCGATTTTGGCGTAAGTTCAGGTATAAACAATTTAACCATGAAACCCAATATTTACGTGCTGGCGCTCGGGTGCCTTTGTTGTTCACTGGCAGCCTCGGCCCAATCGCTGAAAAAACTACGACTGGAGCAGTCGCTCGACATGGAAACGGTGGCCGATCCACAACTTTCGCCTGACGGATCGGAAATTGTGTACGCACGTGGCTGGATCGACAAGATGAACGATAAGCGTGAAACCGATTTGTGGATCATGAACGCCAATGGCAGCAAAAACCGGTTTCTCATCAAAGGTGGCTCGCCCCGGTGGTCGCCCGATGGCAGCCGCATTGCTTACACCGCCAGTGGCGAGCCCAAAGGCACGCAGATTTTTGTGAAATACAGGGGTACCGAGGGCAGCACGCAAATCACACGTTTGGAAAAATCGCCTTCCCAAATTACCTGGTCGCCCGATGGACAGCAGATTGCCTTCACCATGTTGGTGCCGGCCAAGAACCCCTGGCCCGTAAAAATTCCGGGCAAGCCGGAGGGGGCCAAATGGACAGAAGAACCGCGTTTCATCAACAACCTGGTTTATCGCAGAGATCGGGTTGGATTCCTCGAAGAAGGTTACAACCACATTTTTGTGGTGCCCGCGGGAGGAGGCACACCGCGACAGGTAACACAAGGCAACTGGGATCACGGCAACTCGGGCCTGTCGTGGACACGCGATGGCAAAGAAATCGTATTCAGCAGTCTGCGCATACCCGAAGCTGAATACGCTTACCGCGAATCAGAAATATATGCCGTGAATGTAAACAGCGGAGCCGTGCGCCAACTCACCACGCGGAAAGGGCCCGACAATTCGCCCGAAGTTTCGCCCGATGGAAAAATGGTCGCCTACACCGGCTACGACTGGACAGACGATACTTATCGTGACTCGCAACTGTACATCATGAATATCGATGGCACAGGCCATCGCTCACTCACCGCAACACTCGACCGCAGCCCGGGCCAACTGACGTGGGCAACCGATAACTCCGGCATCTACTTCAACATCGAAGATCAGGGCACGGCACAGGTGTACTTTGCGGCTGTAAAGGGAAATGTAAGAGCTGTCACGCAAGGCAAACACATGCTCAGTCTGGCCAGCATTTCTCCGCAAGGGGTGATGGCGGGTACGTGGGCCGATTCAAAAAGCCCGGCCGACATCGCCACCTTTACAGCTGCTAACCCAAAGCCGGTTAAACTCACCTCGGTGAATGAGGATGTGCTGGGAAATGTAACGCTGGGCGAGGTGGAAGAAATCACCTACACTTCAGTGAACGATTTCAAGATTCAGGGGTGGATTGTGAAGCCACCCGATTTTGATGCCCAGAAAAAGTATCCGCTTATTCTGGTGATTCACGGTGGCCCCCATGCCATGTACAACCTGGCCTTTAACTTTACGTGGCAACACCACGCTGCGGAAGGTTATGTTGTGCTGTACACCAACCCGCGCGGCTCTACCGGCTACGGCAGCGCCTTCGGCAATGCCATCAAAAATGCGTATCCCGACAAAGATTATGACGACCTGATGAAAGGCGTGGACGAAGTGGTGAAACGCGGCTATATCGACACGCAAAATATTTTTGTGTATGGGGGCAGCGGTGGGGGCGTACTCACCTCATGGATAGTGGGCCATACCGATCGTTTTGCGGCTGCTTCGGTAAACTTTCCCGTCATCAACTGGCTTTCGTTTGTTGGCAACACCGATGGTGTGAGCTGGTATAAAAATTTTGCAAAATATCCGTGGGAAGACCCTTCCGAACATTTGCGCAGATCATCGTTGATGTACGTGGGCAATGTGAAAACGCCCACCATGCTGATGTGCGGGGTGAACGATCTTCGCACTCCCATTTCGCAAACCGAAGAATACTACCAGGCACTGAAGGTGCTAAAGGTGCCCACGGTGATGATCCGCTTCAACGAAGAGTTTCACGGCACTTCGTCTAAGCCCTCGAACTACCTGCGCACACAACAGTACCTATATCACTGGTTCAGCACATACAAGCGCAACGGGCCCACCGCATCGCGATAGAAGGGCATACAAACAAAAAGCAAAAAAAAGGACGGGGCTGAATCACCCGTCTTTTTTTATATTCGTGAAACCTGTTGTTATGAGTACTGAATTACTTCTGCGGTATGTACACTTTGTAAGCATTTTTACCATCGTGGCCACACTGGCGGGCGAGCACCTGCTGCTTAAGCCAGAGCTCACACGAAAAGAAATTGCGAGGTTGGCCGTAATTGATGGCATCTACGGGGCAGCTGCCGTTATCTTATTGACGGCCGGGCTAATGCTATGGCTGGGCAGCTACGGAAAACCAGCCGTGGTGTACAGTAAGAATTGGATCTTTCACTTTAAAATTGCCTTGGTCATTACCATGGGCCTGCTTTCCATCTACCCCACCGTGTTTTATCTGAAAAATCGAAAAGGCGATGAACAGCAACGGGTGCCTATTCCGAAATCGGTTGTGTGGATGGTGCGGCTGGAATTGCTGCTGCTGTTGATCATTCCGCTGCTTGCAGGCCTGATGGCGCGAGGCGTGGGTTACTATGGATAACTCACCAGCCAAAAAATAAACTCGCTCCCACCACCCTATCTGCTACGCCTTTGCGCCACGTGCTCATCATCTTGCTATGCCTCGTCTGGATGCCCTTGGCTGCGCAAGCGCAACGTAAAAGCTGGCCGGTGCGTTACTGGAACAAACTGGTGAATGATACCACCGACATCCGGAGACCACAATTTCTAATGTACCCCACCGTGGCGTACGCACCAGAAACCAGTTGGGAGTTTGGCCTGAGCAGCGTGTATGTGTTTTATGCCAGGCGCGACACCGCCAACCGCTTAAGCGAAGTCAACGGCTTTACATTTTTTACCCTGCAGCGGCAGTACGGGCTTTGGTTCGATAACGCGTTGTACGCCAACAAAAACAACTGGTTCAACCTCGGTCGCGTGCGTTTACAAAGCTTTCCGTTGCTGTATTACGGCATCGGTGCGGCCACGCCATCAGAACCTGCTGCACAGGTAGATGCTAACCTGATCCAGATAAAAGAGCGGATGTTGCGAAAGGTAATACCAAACCTGTACGCAGGCGTGGAGGTAGACTATCAGCGCATGAGTTCCGTCAATTTCATTTCCAAAAATGAAAGTCCTGTAGTCTTGCCCATCGGCTTTGAAGGCGCTACCAACATCGCGCTGGGTAGCGGCATTCTATACGACAGTCGGCACAACATCTTGAACGTTCGCGATGGTTTTTTCTCAGAGCTGGCGCTGCTGCGTTACAGTAAAACGTGGGGAAGCGACTACGTATTCACCACCATCATTTCCGACACGCGGTTTTTCAAGTCGATCAATAAAAGAGATGTACTCGCGTTTCAAACGTTCGGGCAATTCAATATAGGTCAGCCCCCCTTTAATCAGCTGGCGCTAATGGGCGGAGAATCGATCATGCGTGGGTACTACCAGGGGCGCTACCGCGACAAGAACCTGGTGGCTGCCCAGGTGGAGTACCGCTTGCTGCCGCTGCCCTGGCAATTCAGCAAACGCTGGGGGGCCGCCTTTTTTGCCGGATCGGGCACCGTATACAACCGGGCTAACTCTTTTTCCAGTCGTGATATTGTGTGGGCAGCCGGAGGCGGTATTCGCTTCTTACTCTTTCCCAAAAAGGATGTATTTACCCGCCTCGACTTTGCCTTTACCAAAGAGGGATCGGGCATTTACATTTTTATAGGCGAAGCCTTTTGACGGGATTTTTTCTGACCAGAAAATGCTGCGAACGCACGCGGTTGCTCAAAAACGATTCAAAATTCTCGTCAGCACGACCCGAACTTGTTGTTGCTGGATCCACAAACTTGCAAGCGCACAAGCCAGGGTGATAACCGCCAGAAAAAAAAGATAGCCGCCATCGCCTTGCACTGCAATGCCAAGAAAAATGAAATGTACACCTATCGCCCCCGCCATCAATCCCACGGTTAGCACTGCTCCCCAAATACTCGTAACCGGTATCAGCAAAAGCACCGATGCCACCAACTCCAACGAGCCGGTAAGCAATCGGCCCCAGGGTTCGATGCCCACCGTAGAAAAAATGTAAACCGATTCTGGCGCCCCGGTAAATTTGAAGAATAACGTCTGCAGCATGATAGCTGCTGCCGCTAGGCGCGCCAGCCACAAAATGACTTGTGATAATTTCATAGGGCTTAATAACGCTTGGTGCTGACCCAAAGATTGTCGCGACAGCGACAAGCGATACCCATATCCAAAAAAAAGGTACATTTAAACACCTCTGCGCTATGAACCCACTCTATGTAAATCCCGACATCAGCCAGGCCAAGACCATCGACAAAGCCGTGTACCTTGATGCAGGCTATTTTGCGGCTGCGAAAGAAAAAATATTTGCCCGCTCCTGGCAGTACCTTGGCGATGCTGACGAGGTGGCGGTAGCTGAGTCGGTAGCGCCTGTGCAACTACTGGAAGGATACCTTAACGAGCCGCTGGTGCTTTCGCGCGACAAAGCAGGTGGCCTGCACTGCCTTTCAAATGTTTGCACACACCGCGGCAATATGTTGGTGGAAAAGCCGGGAGCAGTAAAAGATATTCGGTGCCGCTACCATGGCAGGCGCTTTGAGTTGAATGGTCGGTTTCAGTCGATGCCTGAGTTCAAGGAAGTGCAAAATTTTCCATCCGAAGCCGACCACCTCGCTCAGGTTTCTCATCATCAATTTGGCAAATGGCTTTTTGCTTCTCTGCACCCGGCTTTTACGGCAGCGGAGGCCTTTGGCGACATGGCGACCCGCGTGGGCTGGATGCCGCTACACCAATTCACCCCGCGCCCTGATTTATCGCACACCTATACCGTAAAGGCCAACTGGGCTCTGTATTGCGAAAATTACCTCGAAGGTTTTCACATTCCGTTTGTACATGCCGGGCTCAATGCGGTTATCGACTACGGCAACTACACCACCGAGTTATTTCCTTACGCCAGCCTGCAATTGGGGCTTGCCAAGCCTGGCGAACCTTGCTTCAATTTGCCTGTTTCTTCGCCCGACTATGGCAAGCAGGTGGCCGGGTACTATTTCTGGGTTTTCCCAAATCTGATGTTCAACTTTTACCCCTGGGGTCTGTCAATCAATGTGGTGTGCCCGGTTGATGTTGCCACCACGCAAGTACGCTTTCTGTCGTACGTGTGGGACGAATCAAAACTCGATGCTGGTGCCGGTGGTGCCTTACATGAAGTAGAACTGGAAGACGAAGACATTGTGCAACATGTGCAACAAGGCATTCGCTCGCGCTTCTACGCGCACGGTCGGTATTCCGTTACCCGCGAAACAGGCACGCACCATTTTCACCGACTGCTGGCCGATTTTCTAAATCGGCCCTGACACACGTATGGCCCAACTGCAACGCACATTCGGTCTGTGGTCGTCTGTTTCGCTGGTAGTTGGCGGCATTGTGGGCTCGGCTATTTTTATGAAGCCGGCCCTGATGGCCGCGCAAGTAGGCTCACCCTTCTGGCTCCTTGTTGTTTGGGTAGCCGGTGGCCTCATTACATTGTGTGGGGCGCTCACCAATGCCGAAGTGGCCGCCATGCTGCCGCAAACCGGTGGGCAGTACGTATTCTTTCAAAAAATGTATGGCGACTTTGTTGCATTTCTTTATGGCTGGGCAGCCTTTGCAGTTTTCAACACGGCCGGTGTTGCTTCCATAGCATATGTATTTGCCATGTATGCCGAATATTTTGTTGCGCTGCCCCGACTTGCTGCGCAAACTGAACTTTACGTGGCTATTCCGCTACCTGCTATCGGCACCTTATATCCGCTGCAGCACCTCGGTGTAAAACTGCTCACCATTTTTTTGATCGTGGCGCTCACATGGGTGAACTATCGAAGCGTGCACGCGGGAGGGCGCGTACAGGTGGTGTTTACCTTTTTAAAAATTGCAGCCATCGTTTTGTTGGTAGTAGGGCTGCTGGCAGCCCCTGCCGCACATCGTCCGTTCGGTGAGGCTGCCCATCAGCCTGCTCATGGCTGGAGTTGGGTGTTGGGCCTGATGGCTGCATTATCGGGTGCATTTTGGGGGTATGATGGCTGGAATAACATCACCTTTATTGCAGGCGAAATAAAAAATCCACAGCAAAACATTCCACGAAGTCTGTTGATTGGATTGCTGATCACCATCGCCACTTATACTTTGGTGGTGCTGGCATATCTTACAGTTATGCCTATTGAGGCGATAGCAAAATCAGGTTTTGTAGCGTCAGATGCTGCCACCATCGCCTTCGGCACGGCAGGTGGGGCCATTATTGCAGTGCTGGTAATGCTCTCCACCTTTGGTACCACCAACGGCAACGTACTGGCTACGGCACGGGTAAGTTTTGCCATGGCACAAGAAAAAAAGTTCTTTGCCTTTGCCGGTCGCGTGCACCCTGTGTACCAAAGTCCGGGCAATGCGCTATGGCTGCATGCCACATGGACGTGCCTGCTTGTATTCAGCGGCTCGTTTGACATGCTTACCGATATGCTGGTGTTTGTGAGTTGGCTGTTCTACGGACTCAGTGCCGCGGGTGTGTTTGTGTTACGAAAGACAATGCCCCATGCAACGCGGCCCTACAAAGTATGGGGCTACCCGTACCTGCCTGCCGCCTTTGTGTTATTCACAGCGTTCTTCGTAGCAAGTACGCTTGTAGTCGACATTCAGAACTACGTGGGCGGAAAAACAACCCTGATCAATTCGCTGTTTGGCCTGCTGCTCACGGCCATGGGTGTGCCGTTGTACTTTTACTTTCATCGAAAGCGCTGAGCTACGCGTAACGCAGCTACTCCATCGTATCGGCAAAGACAATCATTCCGCATGCGTCTGGGTTGAATTGTTCTCAGCAAAAAAACAACTAAGGTGCCGCCACTACTTTGCGGCATCAATCTCGCGCACTCCCTTTGTTTTCAGCCATGTATTGAGTATCGGCATACCGGTTGCGATAGTATTATTAAGTGCAAGCAGGTGGCCATCCAACTCTTTACTGAGCTCTTCAAAAACCTTATACACACCAGCGGTGGGCTTATTGTCACCGGTCTCCAGACTTCTGCGCACTGCCGAAATGCGGTTTCCCAGTTTGATCGGAAAGTTCAATGGATCTTGCCCGCTGCGGTTTTTGGTTTGATACAAATCTTCCTCAATCGCGGTTAACTTCGCGATCCAGTCGTTGGCTTGTGTAGTGAACGCAGCATCGTTGGCTTCTTTTACTCGCTCGTCCACTTGTGCGCGAATTTTTCGGATGCGGATCACCGCTTCGTTCGCAGCACTCTCTTTGTCGCGAATCTTCATGGCCAGCTCGAAAGTTTCTTTCAGATCGGCATCCGTTACTCCCTTCAAATTAGGATTGATGGTGATGCTGAATGGGTAGGTTTGCACGTAGCTGCCTGCCGTAAACCGCACCTGGTATTTTCCCGTGGGCGCTTTGGGGCCGTTTTGCGGGCGCGCACCCCACATGATCATCCCATCAAAAACGGTGGCGCCCGGGTAGCGCATGTTCCATGTGAAGGAGTTCAGTCCTACGGCTGCGGTGGGTTTTGCCTCACCCGCGCCAAACCAATCTCCCGCAGTTGGCTTTTCTTCTGCTTTGGTGCCCGTGAACTTCCGAACCAAATTCCCACCTGCATCCAAAATTTCGATCTTGATGGTATCCACCTTCGATTTCAAATAATATTGAAACGTGGCATTGTACACCCCGCGAATGGCATCGCTGGGTTGAAAGAGCACGGCATTCTGACTGGCAAGCGTAGCTGTGTACTGCCGTAAGGGGTTAATATCATCGAGAATCCAAAACCCCCGACCATGCGTGCCCAGCACCACGTCATCGTTCTTCACCACCAGATCGCGGATGGGTGTATCGGGCAAATTCAGTTGCAGCGGTTGCCAGGTGTCGCCTGCATTAAACGACACATAGGCACCGTGCTCAGTTCCTAAAAACAAAAGTCCGGACCGCACATGGTCTTCGCGCACTGCGCGCGTAAAGTGGCCGTCTTTGATGCCGGTTACAATCTTCGTCCACGTTTTTCCAAAATCAGTCGTTCTGAATACATAGGGCTGCCGATCGTCCACCTGGTAGCGAAAGGCCGCTACATAGGCGGTGCCCGCTTTGTGCCGCGATTCGTCAATAATAGCCACCACCGAATGCTTTGGTAAATCTTTGGGCGTGATGTTGGCCCAGTTTTTTCCGCCATCGCGCGTAATGTGAATCTTGCCGTCATCGCTTCCCGCCCAAATCGTATTCACATCATGAAATGAGGGAGCCAGCGCAAATACGGTGGCGTAAATCTCCGGGCCGTTCATGTCTTTGGTGATCTCGCCACCCGTGGGGCCGAGTGTTTCCGGATCGGCATAGGTTAAATCAGGTGAAATCTTTTCCCAACTCTGGCCATCGTTGGTGGTGCGCCACACATGCTGCGAGCAAGTGAACAGCATGTTGGGATCTTTGGGCGAAAACACAATCGGGTACGTCCACTGCCAGCGCTCGGGCAACGAGCTGGCGGGCTCACCCGAAAAAAATCGCGGATACACCTGTATGTCGCGAATCTGCCCGGTAAGTACATCTTTGCGCGTGAGCAGCGCGCCCTGGCTGCCCGCGTAATACACGTTGGGTGTGTTGGGATGCGAAGTGATGTAGCCACTTTCGCCACCGCCCACATCGTAGCCCCACTCGCCCAACACGTTCATGTGGCTCCAGCCTTCGCTTGGGATGGCAATGGTCGAGTTATCCTGCTGCGCACCTGCCACGTGGTAGGGCACGTGGTTGGTGGTGGTAACGTGGTAAAACTGCGTGGTGCAGTAGTCTTGATCGGTCCAGCTCTTGCCGCCATTCACGCTGACCGAGCCGCCCCCGTCATCGGCCACGATCATGCGTTGTGGGTTGTTGGGGTCAATCCACAAGTCGTGGTAGTCGCCATGTTTGCCCTGAATCTCCTGGTCGAACTTCACCCCGCCATCGGTGGATTTCCAAAAATCCACGTTCAGGCAATACACCGTTTCGCGATCGAACGGATCGGCATAGATGCGCGTGTAGTAAAAAGCACGCTGGCGCAGCTTGCGGTCGTCATTCACTTTTTTCCAGGTGGCCCCGGCATCATCGCTGCGGTACACGCCTCCGTCATTCGCTTCTACTATAGCCCACAATCTTTTGTTATCGGCAGGCGACACGGTGATGCCGATCTTTCCGAAGGGCGGAGCCGGCATGCCCGGGTTGCGTGTGAGTTCGGCCCAGGTGTCGCCACCGTTTTCTGACTTCCAGAGTTTGCAATCCGGCCCACCGCCCCACATCTTCCACGTTTTGCGATACACTTGCCAAGTGGTGGCGTACACAATTTTCGGGTTTGTGCGGTCGATGATGAGATCGGCTGCGCCTGCTTTCGGGCTCACATACAAAATCTTCTTCCACGTGTTGCCGCCATCGGTGCTGCGAAACACGCCACGCTCTTCATTATCCCCGTAAGGGTGCCCAAGGGCTGCAACATACACGATGTCGGGGTTGGTAGGATGAATGCGTATGCGCGCCACGGCTTGTGTTTCGCGCAAGCCGAGATGCCGCCACGTTTTGCCACCATCGGTGGTTTTGTATACACCATCGCCCTGCGTGATGCTGCCGCGCAACTGCGTCTCACCTCCTCCGATGTAAACGATATCGGGATTGGTTTCGGCCACCGCCACTGCCCCGATGGACGAACTCGAAATTTTTCCATCCGTTACCGGAAACCATTCCTGGCCGCCATCAGTCGTTTTCCACAGGCCGCCACCGGTTGCGCCAAAGTAGTATTCGTTGATGCGGCCGGGGCTGCCACTGGCGCCCAGCGAGCGGCCCCCGCGCTGCGGCCCGATGTTGCGCCATTTTAAGTTGGCGTAAAAGGAAGGATCGACCGGCTGGGCATCGGCCCCGACAAAGGCAAACATCAAAACGATGAGGAAGAACGCGCGTGACATAGACATGGGTTTAACTGAAGAAATGTAGTGAACCGCGGCCACGTGCGAAACAGAAATTTTTTTGGCGGCCCCACGCGAAACGCGTGGCCCGGCTTTCCGCTGCAAGTCCTCGGGCGCGAAGCGCGCCCTGCGGGCTTTCCGCTTCAATCCGTGGCCGGGAACGACTATCAACGCTTTCGGAGTTTGTCCAGCGGACTGCGGACGGCATTCAGTTGGGCCTGGCCTACATGCGCGTATCGTTGCGTGGTTTTAATATCCCGGTGGCCCAATAATCTCTGTATAAACGTCATATCTGTCCCGGCTTCCAGCAAATGCGTGGCATAACTGTGGCGCAAGCCATGAATACCCACAGGTTTATTTACACGTGCTTTTGCCATGGCTGCTTTAAAAACGGCCTGCACACTGCGAATGGAATACTGCCCGCCATACTGGCCCTCAAAGAGGTATTTATTAGGACGGTAAGCCCGGTAATACGTGCGCAAGCGTTGCAACACCGAAGCCGGAAGCGGCACATACCGGTCTTTCTTTCCTTTCGCACCTTCTACCAATACCTGCATGCGGTGGCTGTTGATGTCGCTCACTTTTAGCTTTACAATTTCGCTCACGCGCAAACCCATGCCGTAGCACAATTCGAGCATCAGCAGATGCTTATCGTTCTTCACGGCATCGAATATTTTCAAGACTTCTTTCTCACTCAGCACTTTTGGCAGCGTGGACGGCTTCTTTGGACGCGGGATTTCGGCCGTAAACTTTTGCTTTTTAAGCACCTGTTCGTAGTAGAACTTGATGGCATTAAGACGGCTGTGTAATTGGTTCTCGGAAATTTTCAACTCATTCACGCAATAGAGAATGTAGCTGCGCAGGCGTTCGTAGCTAAGCGAATCTGCGGGGACATTTTTTAGTACGTAGAGCAATTGGGCAAACTCTACCAGATAGGTGCGGATGGTAGCGGGGCTGTACGCTTTCAATTGCAGTTGCTCCTTTACCCGGTTAAGTTGCTGGACGTTGTAAGGCGACAACCGGGCCAGCACCTGCTTGCCAACAGGCGGGACGGCCAAGCCAAACTGTTGCCTGAAATGATTGTTGGCCGGCACGTGCCAGCACTTTTCTGAGCTACTCCAGCGGCCGCCCGCTGCCTTCACCTTTCTGATTTTTGCGGAGTCGTAGCCAAACTTTATCCAGATCACGGAGGTGTTATTGTGTTCGCCTTCCTCGAAGACAAAACCGCTCCAATCTACCTCGTGTTGATCCCTGCGCATTTCGT
>Ga0224723_1000889_pt1 | contig 19452 bp, 15 predicted proteins | sample Balambano_FR2_Me_FD_161647 | JGI IMG/M metagenome (GOLD analysis project Ga0224723, IMG submission 161647) | Freshwater sediment microbial communities from Lake Towuti, South Sulawesi, Indonesia - Balambano_FR2_MetaG | ecosystem: Environmental > Aquatic > Freshwater > Lake > Sediment | place...
GGAGAGTTCCTCCCCTGACCACCTTTGCGGCTCAACCCAGCCTGGATGGTGAAATGGGCAACTTTGTAGTTGCTTGGGCCGGTGTCAACGACTTCTCTGGCAGCATTGTCGCCAAAAGCTACGGCTTGAATGCCGATTTGCTGAACTCTACGTTGGATAATACTGAGATTTACCAAATCATGTACCAAACCCTGTTTGGTATTGGCTCTCTGCCCGACTACCAGGACGGCACCAACGAAGGCGACGAGTTGACTGGCGGCGACAACAACGATGTCATTGTGGCCTTTGGCGGCAACGACACCGTGCTCGGTGGCCTTGGGGATGACATCCTCTTCGGTGGCGAAGGAGATGACCTGCTGCGCGGCGGCCCTGGTAATGATGAAATCAGCGGTGGTCGCGGGGCTGACACGATGGTGCTGGCGGCTGGTGAAGGTAGCGATACGGTAGTTGACTTTGAAGTTGGGGTTGATTTCATTGGCTTGGCTGATGGTCTCACCTTTGGCCAACTCACCCTCAGCGGGGAAACCATCCAGCTTGGTAGTGAACTGCTCGCCACCCTGGTTGGGGTAGATACCACCACCCTAGGCGAAGCCAGCTTTGTGGCGCTCTAGATTTAGGATAGAAACCCGGTTTTTGGGTCAGCTAAGAAACTGGGTTTCTAGCCTACTCATTGAGAACAGTCCCCCAGTTGTCGGTAACTGGGGGATTTTTTTATCGCCGTTTCAATCCATCACCAGCGCCCTTAACTGCGGCATCAGTTGCTGAAAGGCAATACCTCGGTGGCTACAAACTTCCTTTTGCTGGGGCGACATTTCAGCAAAGGTCTGGCCCAGTTCGGGTAGGTAAAAAATGGGGTCGTAGCCAAAGCCGCCAGTTCCTTTAGGCGCAGTCAAAATCTCGCCGCGGCAGATGCCCTCAGTTTCCAGAACAATGGTGCCATCAGGATGGGCCAGGGCCACGGCGCAGACAAATTGAGCGCCGCGTTCGGATATTCCCACTAGTTCGCTCAACACCCGTTCAATGCGGGCTTGGTCACTGTTGGCATAGCGAGCTGAGTAGAGGCCGGGAGCACCGTTAAGGGCATCAATTTGCAGGCCAGAGTCATCGGCGATCGCCCACTGCCCCAGCGCTTTGGCCACTCCAGCAGCCTTCAGACGAGCATTTTCTAGAAAGGTTGTCCCGGTTTCGTCGATATCCAGGGTTTTGGGCTTAAGTTGCAGATGCCAATCTAAATCTCCCAAATACGCCCGCATTTCTTGAAGTTTGCCGGGGTTCCCCGTAGCCACGACAACAGTAGGCATGGACAGATTACACGCTCACAATGACCAACGACCCATTGATTGTAGTCGCGCTTGACCCCTAGGTAAAATGTCACACTGACTCAATGCACGATGCCCCTAAACCTGATAGCGTGATTGAACAGTTGCCCACCTTGAGCAGGTTTCTCACCCTTGACCCATCCCCGCCGTTCTAAAGGCTCAAATTATTGGATTCTGGCCCCCTACGTGCGGCGAGAGTGGCGCACTATTGTCCAGGCAATGGTAGGAACCATCATTTTTGTTGGTTACTGGCCGATTTTGGCCTGGCTGTCGGGTCAGGTGCTGGCTAAGCTGTCGGCAGGGGATGTGCCAGCGGTATCTCGGTTAATTGCGATTACGATGGCTGGGTTTGCGGTGCAAAAAGTGGGCCAGTATATTCAGGATGCCCTGATGTCCAAGGCCGCTCTGGAAGTGGCCTTCAACGTTCGGAAGGATGTTTATACCCACATCCACCGGCTCAGCCTGTCCTATTTTGAACGCAGCCAAACGGGGGATTTATCCTATCGGCTAACGGAGGATATTGACCGCATCGGCGAAGTGGTGCTGAAACTGTTTCACGACTTTATTCCGTCGATGCTGCAACTGGTGGTGGTGGTGGGCTATATGGTTTACCTTAACTGGCAGCTCACCCTCACGGCCATGGTGCTAATTCCCTTGCTAGCAGTGCTGGCCGGCTGGTTTGGCAACCAGATGCTGAAGTTTTCTCGTCGCAGCCAGAATTTGGTGTCGGATCTGTCCTCCCTGGTGACTGAGGTGTTTGGCGGCATTCGCCTAGTGCGGGCCTTTGCCGCCGAGGAGTATGAGATTGAGCGGTTTACCCAAGAAGCTGAGAAAAACCGCCAAGCTAAATACCGAGCCGCCTGGTTACAGGCTGTGCAGTATCCCGTCGTTGGCTTTCTCTATGGCCTGGTGGTGGTGCTGATTTTGCTGATGGGCACCTGGCAAATTTCCCAGGGCAACCTCACGGGGGCGTCCTTTGGTAGCTACGTGATTGCCGCTCTGATGCTGATTGACCCGGTTAACCACTTCATCCACAACTACAGCGAGTTCAAGCAGGGCGAAGCCTCTGTCGATCGAATTGTGGAATTACTTGATATTGAGCCAGCGGTGCGGGAGTTGCCCAATGCTAGTCAACTACCGCCGGTCACTGGGCGGGTTGAGTTTCGCAATGTCACCTTTGGCTACAACGCCACTGAACCCGTGCTGCGCAACTTGGATTTGATTGCCCTACCCGGCGAGAAAATTGCCCTGGTCGGTGCTTCTGGGGCCGGTAAGTCTACCCTGGTGAACCTGCTACCTCGCTTTTACGACCCCCAGGCTGGTCAGGTGCTGATTGACGATGTGGATATTGCCACTGTTACTCTGCGCAGCCTGCGCCGACAGATCGGCATTGTGCCCCAGGAGACGACGCTGTTTTCCGGTACTATCGCCCAAAATATCGCCTTTGGCCAAAAAGACTTCGATATGGCTGCCGTAGAAGAGGCGGCCCGCATTGCCAACGCCCACGGCTTTATCAGTCAGTTTTCTCAGGGTTACTACACCTGGATGGGGGAGCGGGGGGTAAACCTGTCTGGGGGACAGCGACAGCGGGTGGCGATCGCCCGAGCCGTCCTGCTCGACCCGCGCATTCTCATTCTTGATGAAGCCACCTCTGCTCTGGATGCCGAATCCGAAGCGTCAGTGCAGGAGGCGCTCGAACGCTTGATGGTGGATCGTACTGTGTTTATCATTGCTCACCGCTTGGCCACCGTGCGCCGTGCCGATCGCATCCTGGTGATTGAAAAGGGTCAAATCATTGAATCTGGCACCCATAGCGAACTGCTGGCTCAAAAAAGTCGCTATGCTCAGTTTTATGCGCAGCAATTTGCAGTCGAAAGCCACACCTAGGCCAGGTTCCAAAATTCGCTGCCTTGGGTGAAATGGTTGGCGTGGGAGAATAATCCCAATAAGTACTAATACGCATTACTCTAGAGGAATGCTGCTCGATATCTGGTCATGAGATCGTCCTCTGTTCCTGCTGCCAGCCCTGCTTCAGATCAGACTGTCTACCATGACAGCCTTGTTGATCGGCTGTTTATCTGGCTATTCAGTCGTAAAATGGCCAATGCGCTAGGCCAAGACACCCGCCTTACCGGATACGCCGGATTTGTAGACCTCTCTAAACAAATCATGAAGGGCCGAAATGCTGAGCAGCAACAGGCACTGGTAGCGATCGTGCTTAAGTCCTTAGTGCCCGCTCAGGTGCTCTGGCTGATTCGCACCCTATTTTCCCCTACCCGCCTGGTGTGTGAACTGAATGCCTGGTTTGCCACCCGGCTGTTTGAGTGGCTGGTTGGCCCCTGCCAGGTGGTCGAAGTAGACGTACCTGCCGAAAACGGGACACAGCGGCGGCAAAAGAGCGGTGTGCGCATCAAAAAGTGCCGTTATCTAGAAGAAAGTCGCTGCGTCGGGATGTGCGTCAACATGTGCAAGCTCCCCACCCAGCAGTTCTTTACCAAAGACTTTGGTATCCCCCTCACCATGACTCCTAATTTTGAAGACTTTAGCTGTGAGATGGTGTTTGGGCAACCGCCACCCGCACTGGAAACTGAGGTGGCTTACTATCAGCCCTGCCTGGTTAATCACTGCTCGCTAGCCAACCTCGACCCTCAGCCCTGTCCTAAGGTGAGGGTCTAAAGTAGGTCGAGCATCTGGCAATGCTCTTGTAATTGAGCCAGAGCAATGGCTAATTCTTAGCGCTTTACGTGATTAGGTTAGATACGGAGAGGGAGGGATTCGAACCCTCGTTGGGTGTGACCCCAAAACAGATTTCGAGTCTGCCGCATTCAACCGCTCTGCCACCTCTCCAGATGCCAGAGTATTCTAACCTCTGAGCAGTCCTCCTGTAGCAGAATTCTGATCAGAGATGGAAAATCCAGGCATCCTTCATAAGGCCAGAAGTTGGTCTAGCGCATCTAGGGCCTCGCACTGAACTACGTGGGGTGAAGGTGAGGTCACTGCGCCCATGAAGTCAGCCGATGTGAGGAGATTGCTTTTATAGCGTGAACTTTGAGCAGGCGCATCCACAGCACCAAGCTTAGTAGGGCCAGGGCGACCATAGAGATAATCATCGCAGTATCGCCGAAATACGGCTTCTACAGCAGCTCTAGCATTTTTGAGTCCCCATTCAGCGGCAATGCGTTCGGCTTTTTCAAGTACATCGTGGCTGAGTCTTATTTTGTTGTCATGCATAGCTGAGTATCACTGGTCATTAAAAACAAACCACGAACATTGGCAAATTGGGGGTCGCCCATAACCGCAAACAGATCATGCCCCTGCAAGCGCTCAGCAATGAGATGAGAACCACCTCCAGTAACTAAAAACCTGGTTACACGAGGCATGTAGGGGGTGTACTGGGCTTTAACTGTTTGAAAAATTCCCTTGAACCACGGATCCAGGTATTCATCTAGCCAGTCGGCCCAGGCTAACCCTGTGTCAGCGTAGACATGGTCAACCCGGAAGCCATCCATGACGATGCAGGGATCGGCGCTGCTGCCCAGATAGTCGGTCAAGCGGTGATCAAAGCTAATAGCTACAGCCAGTTCGTAGGTGCCACCGCGATCCATAATGTTTTCGTCGATAACCTCGCTATCGGCATCTACCAGGCGTGTTAGCCAGGTGCCGCCACCAATGTCAATCACAATGGTGTAGCCGTGGGGTGGAATAATGCCCTGGGTTTTGGCGTAATGATAGGCCCCCATACCTTCCCGCTCGACCTCAATAGCTTCAACGTTGACGCGAAAGTCAACGCCGTTGCGAGTGAATTCGTGAAAACCGATCAGTTGCTCCTTAATATCGTCACCGTTGCGGGCTGGGTCGGGGGTAGAAACAAGCAGATTCACCCCATACTCTGACACACCGCTGCTCAACGGCTCTAGACAGGCATAGAGATGCAGACGGGCCAACTCGACCTTGTTTTCAATTACGGTTTGCTGCTGGCGGCGGTACTTGTAGGCTTGCGCCCCAAAGTGATAGCGGCGACCATCAGCCAACTCAATCAGCGGTGAGGCATCCGAGAAGCTAACCGCGTCTCGACCCTGGGGCAGTTGGTAGCGTACCGAACGAATGGCCTTGGGATGGCTGTTACCATTAAAAAATTTGAGATCGTAGTTACCCGCATCAAGGGCCAGCACTGGGGTTGTACCGCTGGCCTTAGGAGCAACGCGAGCCTTAGTCGGCGCTTTGCCAGCCGAGGCTGTCGAGCGACTTCGGGAGGCTGTGGTGGAGGCAGTGGTAGTCATAAAGGTGTTTAGGTAAAGAACAGAGGGGGCGGTTGTCCCCATCAGTACACGTGAATCAATAATAATTCAATTGTACTGGCATGGCAATACCTGAACAAGGCGACTCTTGCCCAAACCTGGTTGCGCTACTCACCTGTCGTTTAATTGGCTGGTCTATTCCCACTCAATGGTGCCAGGGGGCTTAGAGGTGATGTCATAAACGACCCGATTCACCCCTTCTACCTCGTTGACAATGCGGTTAGAGATAGTCTCTAGCAAGTCGTAGGGCACTCGCGACCAGTCAGCCGTCATGCCGTCTTCACTGCTGACCAGGCGTAGCACAATAGGGTAAGCGTAGGTGCGCTGGTCGCCCATGACCCCAACGCTACGCACGGGCAGCAGCACTGCAAAGGCTTGCCAGAAGTCGTGGTAAAGCCCTTGCTTGTTGATTTCCTGGCGCACGATGTAATCGGCATTGCGGAGAATTTCTAGCCGTTCTTCGGTAATTTCACCAATGATGCGAATAGCTAGGCCCGGCCCCGGAAAGGGATGGCGACGGACAATTTCTTCTGGTAAGCCGATGGAGCGGCCCACCTTGCGAACCTCATCTTTAAACAGCTTGCGCAGAGGTTCTACCAGCTTGAACTGAAGATCCTTAGGCAAGCCACCGACATTGTGATGGCTCTTGATTTTAACCGCCACCCGTTCACCGGTTTTTGGATCTACATTGGTGTCGGCAGACTCAATCACATCGGGGTAGAGGGTGCCCTGGGCCAAATAGTCAAAGGGGCCAAGGCGCTTAGATTCTTCCTCAAACACGCGGATGAACTCGTGGCCGATGCGCTTGCGCTTTTCTTCAGGGTCGGTAAGGCCTTTGACCTGAGCTAAAAAGCGTTCTCGCGCTTTGATGTGGTGGACTGGGATGTGGAACTGTTCTTGAAAAAGCTTCACCAGTCGTTCAGGCTCATCCTTGCGCATAAAGCCCTGATCAATAAACATGCAGGTGAGCTGATCGCCAATGGCTTTATGCAGCAAAAAGGCCAGAGTCGAAGAGTCTACCCCGCCAGACAAGGCCAGCAGCACGCGCTTGTCGCCTACTCGGGCGCGCACCTCGCGAATAGCCTCTTCTACAAAGGCTTCTGTCGTCCAGGTAGGGTGACATTCGCAGATGTGATAAACAAAATTACGAATTAGCGCAATGCCGCCCTGGGAATGGACAACCTCTGGGTGAAACTGGACCCCATAGAGCTTGCGAGTATGGTCGGCAATGGCGGCGCAAGGGGTGTTGTAGGTACGGGCTAGAATTTCGAAACCCTCTGGCAAGTATGTCACTGAATCGCCGTGGCTCATCCACATAATGGCGCTATTGTCTACGTTGGTGAGCAGATCTGTAGGGTCATCAATAAAGAGTTCAGCCTTGCCATACTCTCCCCGGTCGGCTCGCTCAACCTGGCCACCAAGCTGCTGCACCATCAACTGCATGCCATAGCACACCCCTAACACCGGAATTCCCAACGACCAGATGGCTGGGTCGCAGTGGGGGGCACCGGCGTCATACACCGAGTTAGGCCCGCCAGAAAGAATGATGCCTTTTGGCTGAAGCTGTTGCAGTTGTTCGGCGGTGGTGCGGTAAGACAGCACCTCAGAGTAAACTTCAGTTTCTCGAATGCGGCGAGCGATGAGTTCTGAATACTGAGAGCCAAAATCTAGAATCACCAGCATCTGGCGGTTGACTTCTGATAAGGCAGATGGACCTGAGTGGGCGGTAGGTTCAGTTTGAAGAGTCACGGGTTAATCCTACAGGTTTGAGGGTTGGGGGCTGAGGCAAAGCCTAGTGCAGCTGGCCAGACTTAGAAACTATCTGTTGAAGCAAAACTGTTGAAGCGAAAGAGCTAGCCTGACGAAGCATCTTTCAAGGTGTAGCGATTTTTAGTTATTCAAACAAGCCTACCGGAACCCTTGTTGCAGGCAGGGAAACATTTTTAGTTTCTAGAGAGGAAAGTAAGTATGTAAAAAATTATTCTTTACAGTCTATCAAAACTTGCTGGAATAGGGTGTAGCTCTGCTTGCTGCGGGCAATAATCTCGCGTTGCCGATTAAACAGCATGGCTCCTATCCTGAGCGCCTTGCCAGTATGGGCGTAGACGTAAGCCGCAGTTCGCGCATCAATACGAGCCGCGATCGCCCGATAGACCGTCTGCGCTGCTGCTCTATCATAATCCTGCAGAATAGCTAAGCCCGCCTCTACAGTTGCCGCCTGAAGAACGTCCTGCACAACAGACAGGGGAACCCCCACTTCTGCACAGCAAGCTGCCAGAATTTCCTGACGGCCATCAGCTACATGGTGGTGGGTGTGGAAAATGCCCCCAGCCAGCTTAATCAGCTTGCCGTGATACCCCAACAACAGCACCCCGGCTACGCCCAACTGACTCGCTTCCACTAACATAGGGCCAAGCCAGTTGGCCGTTTTGACTCGGCATTCGGGATCAATACCGAGCTGGACAGCCAGATCCAGCCCGTTTTCCCCAACGCAAAATACCAGATAAGCATGTTGAGCCGCCTTAATGCGAAGGACTTGCCGTGCCTGGTCAAGCTGACCAGGGGCACTTAAGGGTTCAGAAATTCCAGACGTACCCAGCAGCGATAGCCCATCCACCACCCCAAAGGCCGCGTTAGAAGTGCGCTCTGCCAGGGCTCGCCCCTCTGGCAAAATAACCGTAATCCGCAAGGTTTTGCCCGGTGGCAGCCAGTTTTCCAGGTTGCAACGCATCACCTCCTTGGCGTAACGGTAAATCGCTGCGGATCCATCCTGGTTCACCTGTCTACCAATGCCCTCGCCCCCCTCTAAGTGGATAGGACTGGCTTGAGAGGTCTCTCCCCAGGTCACGATTGACCACAAGGGCGTGTGCCGAGTCAGATCTAGATTGTCCCCAGGGTCGCTGTAAGTGATGGCCAACACCGAGCCATCTGGCAGGGGTGCAAGCTGGTCGATGGCAATCTCTGCGGTCTGAGCCGGGTTAATTAAATTCACGGTTACTGATTTAGGGCGATCGCCCTCATCAACCAAAAATCTCAAGGCCGCCACCGCACCAGCACAGGCGAATACCGGCAGAGTGTAGCCAGAGCGGGGAGAGGTTGGGGGGAGGGGGAGCATGGAGAGAAGGAGGAAAAGAGGTGAATTGAAAAATTTTAGACTTTGGATTTTGGATTTTGGATTTCCCCCTTACAAAAACGGCTGTAGGGAAGATGGTTTCCTACAGCCGTAGCGTGGTTTGTGCCAAGCATTTGGGTCAGACGCTTGGGCGCTGACGAACTAACCAGAACCTTTACCTGAGCGTAATCGTGTAGTCGGGGCTGATGACATCAGCAGCGGCAGCCACACGCTCCCGTACTGGGTCGGGCAGGCGTACATAGCCCAGTCCAGGGGCGGTATCCTGACCTTCATTGAGACCAAACTCAATCCAACGCTCCAGCGCTTCAGCCTTGACCGGGTCGGACTGCTCCGCAAAGTGCATCTGCCAGGTGTAGGTCACAATGGGGTAGGAATTTTCGCCTTCAGGGTCAGTGATAAAAGCCCGCAGGTTGTCGGGCAGTTCTACTGCCGCCAACGTATTAGAGGCGGTTTCATCGCTGGGCACAACGAAGCTACCGGCCTTGTTTTCTAGAGCGGCTACAGGCAGGCCATTGTTTTCGGCAAAGCCAAATTCCACATAGCCCAAAGCACCGTTGACGTTTTGAATTTGAGATGTCACCCCTTCGTTACCACGGGCACCGACAAAGTTGCCAGTTCTAGGCCATTCAACCGCGTTGCCTTGGCCAATAGAGTCGGCCCACTCCTGGCTAATTTCGCTCAGGTGCTTGGTGAGTACGCCAGTGGTACCGCTACCGTCAGAGCGATGTACAACGGTAATTTGCTGGTCGGGCAGTTGCACGTCAGGGTTAGCATCGGCAATGGCCGGATCATTCCAACGAGTAATTTTCCCTGATAGAATGCCGACATAGGCATCACGGGTAAGCTGCAAGCCTGTGTCAACTCCTTGCAGGTTGTAGGCAATCACAATACTCCCTGCCGTCATAGGGAGTAAGAGGGTGCCACGGGTTACGGCTGCCATTTGCTCGTCGCTCATGGCGGTGTCGCTAGCCCCGAAGTCAACAGTGCCTGCGGTAAATTGCTCAATTCCCGCACCGCTACCAATGGATTGGTAGTTCACTTGCAAGTTGGGATCCTTTTGAGCCAGACTAATGGCCCAGTTCTGATACAGCGGTGCTGGGAAAGATGCACCAGCACCCGTTAAGGTGATACGTTGAGCCATGCCAGTAGTGCCGCCAGCCCCACCGGCATCGGCCCCACCTGTGCCAGCATCAGGGGTAGCGGCTGGGCGACAACTAGCTACAACTACAACTGCCGCAGTTACAAGCGCCAACCTGGAAAACACCACACGTTTTTTTAGAGAAATGCCAATCATCACTATCTCCTTAGAATAGTTAGACTCTGCTACCACACAGCAGTAAATATTGTGATAGCCAGCACAACAACGCTAAAGCTCGAGAAAACCGCCTTGAAGACTTGAGATTTTTGGCACTAAGCCCGAAGATTCGCATAGCCTTAAAGACTTCCCGAAACCCTAATTAAAATGCCCTTTAGAGAGCATAGTTAGGAGCAGAACCAAAGTTGAAACCACAGACACGCTCCAGCTTGAATCCCTGAAAGGCAGTGTTCTATAGGCTCTTCAGCATAATCACACATTGCCTCTACTATTAGATTGAGCTTAGATTAAGAATCACTTAAGAATCACTTAACTTAAATAATCCTATTAGTTTCATATAAATAAGGATTAGATAAATCTTACTTTAAGGATGGCTACTGTGAGCCCTAACTTCTAATGATTTTTAGTCTAGAAATCAAATTAAAGAGGGTCAAAATTCAGGGCGAATTTGACAATAGCCTAAGCATATTAGGCTGCAAAACTTGGCGTATGTCATGACTAGATAGAGCGCACCTATTGGTTAGTATCTAGATTATTTTTTATGAGCAACTTAAAACCGTATTAACTGGCCCAAAGCCTTCAGGGTCTGGGTAGTCAACCAGGACGTTGTAGTACTCAGGGTTGCTCAGCAGCAGGCGTCGGGTTTCTGCAATGCCAACCCCGTAAAAGGTCAACTCTCGATAGAGCGCTACTGTGACCGGCGGGTTGGCCTCAACACCCACAGGAAAGGGCAGTTGCTCAAATAGCACTGTAGTGCCGTCCTCAGTTGTGCTGAGGGTAATGAAAGTCCTCATACCCAGAGGGTTATGGCCGAGTTCGGGATCGTAGGTGCAAGTTTGGCCAGCCAAAGCTGGACTGAGTAGGCCGCTTAAGGTCAGCGAGGCAGCGATCGCGCCACGAATTAACCATTGTCTGCCCGTAACGAGTTGTCTGGTCATAATGCTAGTCATAATGGAAGTAGTCTCTGCTGAAAACATAATCTGGGTCATGGCTGCTATTCATCCCTCTGTTGATTTTCGCTCAGATACCGTTACCTGGCCCACTGATGAGATGCGGGCTGCTATGGCCAGCGCCGACCTGGGTGACGACGTGTATGGCGAAGATCCCACTGTAACCGCGCTAGAGAACTTAGTGGCAGAGATGCTGGGCAAAGAGGCTGGATTATTCGTTACCAGTGGCACCCAGGGCAACTTAATTGCAGCCCTCAGCCACGCTCAACGGGGCAACGAGGCCATCTTGGGCGACGATGCCCACACCTTTTGCTGGGAAGCCGGGGGCATCGCCGTGCTGGGGGGCATTACCCTCCGGCCCCTACCCACCAACCAGCGCGGACGCCTGAACCTGGAGCAGGTGCGGCAGGCCATTCGTGGTGATGATCCCCACTGGCCCCGTAGCCGCTTAATTTTGCTAGAAAATAGCTCTGGCGGCAACCACGGGGCAGCCATTGAGCCAGAGTACTTTGAGGCTGTTTCCGCCATGGCCCAGGCCCACGGGCTGAAGATTCATCTAGACGGAGCGCGACTGTTCAACGCTACCACAGCCCTGGGTGTACCGCCTGTGGCTATTACCCAGTGGGTAGATTCGGTCAGCGTCTGCCTGAGCAAAGGACTGTGTGCCCCAGTGGGGTCGGTGCTGGTTGGCTCTGAAGCTTTTATTCATCAGGCTCGCCGCCATCGCAAGCTGCTGGGTGGCGGGATGCGGCAGGCTGGAGTGTTGGCCGCCGCCGGACTGATTTCGCTAAAAACCATGACTCAGCGGCTTCAGGACGATCACGATAAAGCTCGGCAATTAGCCCAGGGCTTAGCCACCATTTCTGGTATTGACATCGACCCCAAGGCGGTGGAAACCAACCTGGTGTTTTTCGACCTGACCGAGGCCGCCCCTGTAACCCCGTTAGAGCTAGTTAAGCGGTTGAACGTCGAGCATGGGCTGCACATTGGGGGATATCACGATCGCACCCTGCGCGCCGTTACCCACTACTGGATTCAGCCCCCGCAGGTGGAGCGCCTGGTAAAGGCCATTCGCACGGTTTTGGCTTAGATGAAGCAGTATAATTTTGTGCATCGGTGCAGTCCTCTGCTTAGGCAAACACCATGAGAAAGATATTGGTCTTGACGGCTAATGCCAAATCTACTGCTCGCCTGCGACTAGATCAGGAAGTTCGAGATATTGAAGAGGGCATAAAGCGTTCTACTTATCGCAATGAATTTAAAGTAACTCCACGATGGGCTGTTCGACCGCGAGATATTCAACGCGCTTTGCTTGAAGAAAATCCTCAGATCATTCATTTTTCAGGGCATGGAGAAGGATCCAAAGGTCTAGCTTTCGAAAATGATGCAGGTGAGGTTCAACTTATTGATAGCTATGCTCTTGCTGATTTATTTGGATTGTTTGCTGACCAAGTTAAGTGCGTTCTCTTGAATGGCTGCTATTCCGAAGTTCAGGCTAAAGCAATTGTTGAGCATATTGACTATGTGATTGGCATGAGTCAGAGCATTAGTGATATCGCTGCAATTGAATTTGCGATCTCATTTTACGATGCCCTTGGCGCAGGAAAATCATATGAGTTTGCATACAAGTTAGCCTGCAATGCGATTCAACTCAGCGCACAATCTGTCAATCTGACCTCCAGTTCAAAATTTTTAGCTGTTGACGAGCCAAAAAAAGATGAGCATATGATCCCAGTATTACTAAGACGCAAAGATATGTTGCTAGCTGGAGAGCACCAATCACCTGATATAGATTTTGATACAGCTATAGATAAACGTCATAGAAAAAGTGTTCTTGAAGCTAGCATTCAAGATGTTGAAGCTGCTGGAGAAGCTCGAATAGTAAGTTTAAGCAAACAGATTTCCGAGAAAGAAAGTAAGCTTAATGAAACACTTTCACCATATGTTCAAGAGGCTCTGTCTTGGCTCAAGAAAAATGAATTTAGCCTTTCCCAAGACGCCAAGAACTATGCTTTAGCAAAATATCCTAACAAGCTTCAGAGTCTTTCTATTGAAGATCAAGACGACTTTAGGTGGGAACTGGAGAAATATATTGAGTCAGTATATTTCTCCATATTATCTGATTCGTTTGAGCTGGTTGACGAACCGTCAATTTTACCATCTATACAGTGTGCCGAAATTTATGCTGCCGGATTTGAACTCATTAAGAAAAAAATCCCCAATAGGCTCCATCAAACAGCGCAAGAATTAGTATTTCAAAGATTTGACTATCTGCTTACAAGGCTCTTTGTAGTATAGCAATTGACTGCATTGAACTTTGCAATCATTTAATCAGGAATGATAGCTTTAATCTGATTTATTTTCTTCTGTATCTCTATCACCTTTTGAGTATCAGTTAAATAAGAGTCGTTAACAGTACGCCGGATATTGCGAAGCGTGCCTTGTAGCTGGATTCTCTCTCGAACAAGATGATTAATATCCTGTGATGTCATAACACTGACCAGAAAAAATATCTAACTACTTTTTCTGGTCAGCAAATTGTTATCCGGACAATTTGTGATGTAGAAATCACCCTTGCTCAACCGCGTCTGATTCGTCTTAACTGGCTTTCTTCCCGTTGTCTCTCAATTACCAGACTTTGAAGAGTTTGTGAAGATGGACGTTGAGAGTCAATTTGCTTTGAGTCTACCTTAGTCATGGAATTTCCTCTTGATAGTGCGAAATGTTACGAAAGTCTTACTATTCAATCGACTTGAGATCGAACAGTAGAACAGATGCACCATGAAAATGGTAGTTCAAATGTATTAAATTGGCAAGCGATCGCTACGTGACAGCTTAGACGGAGAACACTTCAAGGCAAGTTAGGCTGCAATGTAGTTGTTCGGGTGGGAGTGCTGGCTAGGATGGTTGGCATTTCGCCCCCCATCCTTCCTATACTGATACCTTGGTGTTTGTGCCAAATCCGGGTCAGGATTTGCTGTCTATAACCTACTCAGCCGTCGAGGAATCCCATGTCTGTCATCCGCGAACTGCATCAACAGTTGATCCGCAAAGAGCGCTCTGCTGTGGAGATTACTCAGGCTTACCTCGACCAAGTCGCCGCCCTAGAGCCTAAACTGCACAGCTACCTGACAGTGACTGCCGAGCAAGCCCTGGCTCAGGCTCAGCAGGTAGACGCCAAAATTGCTGCTGGGGAAGCCATTGGCCTGCTGACGGGAATTCCTCTAGCGCTGAAGGACAACCTCTGTACTGAGGGCATTCGCACCACCTGCGCCTCACGGGTGCTAGAGAATTTTGTGCCGCCCTACGAATCTACCGTCACCCAAAGGCTAAAGGAGGCGGGGGCAATTTCCCTGGGCAAGACCAACCTGGATGAGTTTGCCATGGGCAGCTCTACGGAAAACTCTGCCTACCAGGTGACAGGCAACCCCTGGGATGTGGAGCGGGTGCCAGGGGGTTCTTCCGGCGGCTCAGCAGCGGCAGTGGCGGCAGGCCAGTGTGCAGCGGCGCTGGGTTCTGACACAGGTGGGTCAATTCGGCAACCAGCCTCGTTCTGCGGGGTGGTAGGGCTAAAGCCAACCTATGGGCTGGTGTCTCGCTTTGGGCTGGTGGCCTATGCCTCCTCGCTGGATCAAATCGGGCCGTTAACGAAAACAGTGGAAGATACGGCGGTGCTGCTGGGGGCGATCGCCGGTCACGATCCCCGCGACTCCACCAGCCTGGATGTCAGAATTCCTGACTATACCCAGTTCCTCAAAACTGACCTGAAAGGACGCAAAATCGGCATCATTCAAGAAACCGTTGCGGCAGAAGGCATTGACCCGTCGGTGAGAAAGGCTACGGAGAAAGCCATTCAGCAACTAAAGGAATTGGGAGCCGAAATTCAAGATATCTCCTGTCCGCGCTTTCCCTACGGCTTGCCTACCTACTACATCATTGCTCCGTCCGAAGCCTCCTCAAACTTGGCCCGCTACGACGGTGTTAAGTACGGTACCCGCAAAAACAACGACAGCCTGATGAGCATGTACACCAAAACCCGCGCCGAGGGCTTTGGCCCAGAAGTAAAGCGGCGGATTATGATTGGCACCTACGCCCTGTCAGCAGGCTACTACGACGCCTATTACCTCAAAGCTCAAAAAGTACGCACCCTGATTAAGCAAGACTTTGAGGCCGCCTTTGAGTCTGTGGATGTGCTGGTATGCCCGACCTCACCCACTACGGCTTTTAAGGCAGGAGAAAAGGTAGATGATCCTCTCAGTATGTACCTGTCTGACCTAATGACAATTCCCGTCAACCTGGCAGGGCTGCCAGGGATGAGCCTGCCCTGCGGCTTTGACGACCAGGGATTGCCGATTGGTCTGCAACTGATCGGGAATGCCCTGCGCGAAGACTTGTTGTTTGAAGTGGGCTACGCCTACGAGCAGGCCACGGAATGGCATCGGCAGGTGCCAGGAGTAGGGTGAATAGAATTGTGGAACTACAAACTAGATGGCTTTGAAATCGGACGAGAGTGTTTCGTTTGTTCAGAAAAGTAACCTGGTTTTTCTGTCCTAATCGCGTGAAGCTGAGCTTTCATGGCTTTAGCGGCCAATGCATAGCCTCCGTCTGCACCGTCAATCAGGTGAAAGTGGCGATCTCGTCGGTTCATAATCAGGCAGGTCATCAGTGCCCGATCCGATATGTGCAGGCCGTAGGTTAAGTGGCCCTGGCGAAACCGCTGCTCCAGGTAGTCCATGAGCTGCTTGGTTTGGGCTGGGCTACCGGCAATGACCATGCGTAGAGTATCGTCAATTTTTTGATAGTCTGAGGCCGCCCAAACATCCTGCTTATAGCGGCCCCAGTCTACCTCACCTGCTTTTATGCCAAAGCGCATCAGGCCGTATCCCAGCAGGGTTTCTAGGTAAACCTTAGCCAGCATTCGGTAGGGCTTGGGCCGGTGGCTGCGGGCCCTGGCTTCGGCCCACAGTCGCAGCGGGTTAAGGGTAAGCCGTAACCCAGTCACGCTAAGGGGATGGTAGCTGGTGAGATCGCCATAGATGGCCGCAATGGTACCCAGAACGTCTTGATAGAGGTAGTCGTTAACAGAGCTTCCGCTGGACCGGGCTGCCACAATCAAACTCAGAGTGTGGCCGCGATCGCTGGGGAGTGCCTGCCAACGGCATTCTAGCCCGGTGAGATTGGCAGCGGCAGACTGCCCTGCTACGTCTAACCGGTAAACAGGATCCGTTTTGATTAGCTTAGTGGCTTGGGTGACTCCCCCGCCGATAAAACTGGCCTGGCAGTAGCTAGGGCTGAGCCGAAATTTTGCCACTTTAACGGGCCTTTGCGGGTCAATGTCGTCCACAGGCACCACTCCCACCCGCAGGCTAAGCCCAAAGGCAGCCTCAGCTACGGCCCGCACTCCCAGTAGCGCTTCCCGTGCCTGGTGCAACGCTGAAGGAGGCACCAGTAGCACAGCGCCATCCCCACCAAAAATAAAGGGTACTTCCAGGGGATTAAGGGCATTCAGCACAGCCATGATTGAGCTGGCCCCCAACACGTTGACATCTTTGTACTGACCGCGCTCAATAGCCTCGGTGGAAGCGACCACGTCGGTAATCAGCACATACCAGTCGGCAGGCGCTTTAACGTAGTTTTGAGGATTGGCTAAATCCACAAAGCGGTCTAAAACAGGCAGAGACGCATAGAATGTTTCGCTGGTCATAGCCATCCTAGCCACCTGGCTAGCCATAGTAGGACGAGATTGTTACAAGGCTTCCTGGCGTCTTGTTAGTTTGGATCTCCGCTTGTACGGTTATCTGTTTTAACTTTCTAGCCTTAACCCTGGCTGTCAGGATGCCCAGGCATTTTTGTCAAACGGCGTTCGGTACAGGCTAAAGTACGTCCAAAGCCTGTTTTGCTGACTTTGCCCTCTTCAGCCCAATGTTCCAAGCGATGACATCTTCCCTGGCCGATGTGCAGCATTACCGCCAAGCTATTGATGCCCTGCTGCTCTACAGCAGTGTGTTTGACACACCAGTGGGGCAAGCCTTTCTCACCCTGCTAGAAGCGCTGGAAAAGCAATCCGCGGCGGCCAGTCTACGGGCCTACAGCCAGTGGTTTCAAGCTCTGGCCAGCGCTGAAGAAACCTGGGCGAGTCATCTCCAGCGGCAAATCGTCTACGCTGACAACGCCTTTACTCAACAGGTGCAACGCGGTGGCCTGGAACTCCTGCCTTCAGCCCTGGTTCAGGCCGCCAGCCATGATTTGGTTCAACTACAACGGTTACACAACCTGGAACCCAGTCAGGTCAGCCAATGGGTGCAAACGGTTGGCGAACTGGCCACACCCCCCATTGCCTGGGCAGTTGACCCAGCCAAGCCGCCCTTTCAGTTTGAGCCAGATATTTCCTGGGCTGAGGCACTACCCGCCCTGGCCCAGCACTATCGGCAGCACGGTGTCGGTAAGCTGGCTCAATATCAAGCTTTTACCTGGCAGCAGGGCGATTTACGGGGTATCTCCAACCCCGACCCCATTCAGTTAAGCCAGCTTACCGCCTACGACCAGCCCCGGCAGCAGTTGATTCAAAACACCCTGGCGTTGTTGCGGGGTTACCCAGCCCTGAATGTGCTGCTCTATGGCAGTCGTGGCGCGGGTAAGTCTTCCCTGGTAAAGGCGTTGTTGAACGAGTATGGTTTCCAAGGGCTGCGGCTGGTAGAAGTGGCTAAGACCGAACTGCACCACCTGCCCCAAATTGTGGATTGTCTGCGGACAGCGCCCCAGAAGTTCATCATTTTCGTTGACGACCTCTCCTTTGAAGAAGACAACGATGCCTTTAAAGCGCTGAAGGTGGTGCTGGAAGGTAGCGTTACGGCCCGACCGCCAAATGTGGTGGTTTATGCCACTTCTAACCGGCGGCACTTGGTGCGCGAGTACTTTAGCGATCGCCCCCGCCCCAGCGACCAGGATGAAATCCAAGCCTGGGATACCTTGCAGGAAAAGCTGTCCTTTAGCGATCGCTTTGGCCTCACCCTCACCTTTGAACCCGCCGATCAGCCAACCTACCTGGCCATTATTAACCACCTGGCTCAGCAGGCGGGGCTAACCCTACCAGAGGAAGAACTAACCGCTAGAGCGCTCCAGTGGGCAACTCGGCACAATGGGCGATCGGGCCGCACCGCCCGCCAATTTATAGACTGGCTTAGGGCAGAGGCCGCCCTAGCCCAATAGCCCTTACACTGTATTCACCATCCATGCCCGTTAGAGTAATCCTAAAGCTGGGATTTTCACTGCTTTCGCCGGGCATGGTTTTCCCTTATTCACTGGGGTTACTGATAGAAAACTGTCCGGAACAATTTTCTTAGGTCTGTAATCTGAAATAGGGAAATCACCCAACCCAAGCTCTGCTTTTCCTGGTTATGATCTAGTTAGCATGATCTAACTGAAACGTAGAGTAAAGATCCGCAATTCACTCTTGTACAGGTGCGACTACAACGAGGAACTATTAACCGCACCAAAGGATGAACGTTATGTTTAGCCGTGTATCATCACTATCTCTTCTCGCTGCTTGCTTAGCCGCTGCTTCAGTGGCTACTCTAGGGGCTGCCAATCCAAGCTTCAGTGGCGGCTTTCCTGAAAAGCCTGACACTATACACAGCCCGATCAAACAAGTCTGTGACCCCGTTAACGACTACTCAGGTTGCCGTAGCTCTTAAGGGTACCTGCATTATCTCTGTCAAAGGCTCGGATCCTTTGACCTAATTGCCTGACAAAACTTTGACACCCGGCGGTTCAAACCGCGGGTACACAACTCAAAGTCGGCCTTCGCCGACTAGCTCATGCTGACTAGCTCATCCAGTCAGTAACCCGCGCAGGCGGGTTTTGTCTGTGTAGGCGCGGCTTCTAGCCGCCAGCCACTTCAACCACAGCTACACAACCAAAGTCGGCCTTCGCCAACTAATTCATACCAACTAACCCATCCAACCAATAACCCGCGCAGGCGGGTTTTGTCTGTGTAGGCGCGGCTTCTAGCCGCCAGCCACGAAACGTTTGTCAGTCAATCAGCACCCAGACTTAGCCCTTAGTCAATCTACTCCTTAAGTTTGCTAGGGCAGTAGTTTCGAGTGGGCATTGGTGGCTTGCTATCAGACTCATCTGGGCTTTGCCCTAGGACTCTTTGCCATGCTTCTAAAGGCAACGGTAATAAAGACAAGAACTGAAGCCAGTTCATCGTGTTATTTTCGTTGGCTAAATAAAATCTGGCTGTTTCACATCCTTTAGTAGCCAACAAGTCTAGCGTTCTGCGATCAAAACCCTCAGGTATTTCCCAGATCAGCGCTCTGCCATCAAAGCCAGACGATGCAAACATCGTTGGATTCGATGGATTAAACATCACCTTGGACACTTGCCGTTCATGCTCTTCTAGAGAGGAGAGCATTTTACCTGTTTGCGGATTCCA
>Ga0224723_1000890_pt1 | contig 19451 bp, 21 predicted proteins | sample Balambano_FR2_Me_FD_161647 | JGI IMG/M metagenome (GOLD analysis project Ga0224723, IMG submission 161647) | Freshwater sediment microbial communities from Lake Towuti, South Sulawesi, Indonesia - Balambano_FR2_MetaG | ecosystem: Environmental > Aquatic > Freshwater > Lake > Sediment | place...
GGGAATGGTTTCCACATTGGATGATGGTAGAAACTGAGTGGTATCTTCGCCCTTCTCTTTGATATATATGTGCTTTTCCCGTTCCGGAATCTTTTCGTCGCACTTAAACAATTTCATTGGCATGGCTGATAGCTCCTTATGCAATGGCTGATAAAAAGAAAGATGCTTTTACTCCTGTTGCGTTGGTAGAAAAAATCTTCTCTCTTTGATGTCAATATCCTAACAAACCCAGAAAAGAATAAATAGTAATTACCAACACAATAATCTGAATAAATGTTGGAAAAATCTAAAATATTTTTGCACTAAATAGACAGTTTTGTCTAACCTAAAAAGACTATTTACTTTGAGATACACAATCATATTAGACAGAATATTCTAACTATATATATATAAATTAAAAATTTAATTAATGCCCAGATTTTTAATATTTTAATTAATAAGAATAGGCAATATTCGCTCCACATCAAATAACAAAAAGAACGCATTTAATAGCTTTAAGAGTCCCTAGCTAATGACTAATTGTAACTATGAATACTCCTTGTAAATTAACTAATCAGCGCAAGTAAATTTGCCAGATGTATGATATTATTTATTTATAGGGGATCTAAACCACACAAAGAAGAATACTGCTTATGTCCTTAGATAACTAAGAAGCGAGTATCAGCCCAGCCTTATCAGCTATTGGTGACGGCATGACAATCGAAGTGAAGCACAAAGTCGGCAAAAATTTGCTTTTTCGTTTGGCTAATCTGTTGCTATAAATAGGCTAGACTGATTTTTTTATGTTTCTTCCTTCAATTTTGGTTAACAGTATTGTGGCTAATTTTTAGCACCTTTTTTTGATGTTGCATTTTATTAAGTAAATCAGCGTGAATAAATAGGACTTTGTAAAGGAAAGTAAAGTTTGTAAGCTCGTAGTTAGCGCTTCAGCGTGTTCAGCGCTGAATACAAACCTTTAATTTTTTACGCCGACTTACTTAATATTTCTATGATGATTTAACACTCTGCTTGATTACACCATAATTTTGGAGGTCAATCAACAAGTCTGCGCCATTACCGAGGTTTTTATGCGGAAGATTGCTATTTATGGAAGAGGGGGAGTTGGCAAGTCCACAACGACTCAAAATACAGTGGCAGGACTAACTGGTATCGGTCGTAAGGTAATGGTTGTAGGGTGTGACTCGAAAGCAGACTCTACCCGGCTTCTCTTGGGCGGATTCCATCAGAAGATTGTACTTGACACGCTACGCAAAGAAGATGATGATGTGAATCTAGAAGACTTCCGCCAAGAAGGATGGGGGAAGACGCTTTGTGTGGAATCTGGTGGACCAGAACCTGGTGTGGGATGTACGGGTAGAGGTATCCTGACATCAATTGGGTTACTGGAACAACTTGGTGCTTACGATGAAGACGTTAGACTTGATTATACATTCTATGATGGTCTAGGTGACGTGGTGTGCGGTGGATTTGTCATGCCAATTCGTGAACGCAAGGCTCAAGAAGTTTACATCGTCACTTCTGGGGAAATTATGGCAATGTATACTGCTAATAACATCTGCCGAAGCATTGAGAAGTACGCTTCTATAGGCGGTATACGTTTGGGAGGATTGATCGGCAACTGTCGCAAAGTCGATCACGAAGACGATCTGATCCAGGCTCTGGCAGAAAAACTAGGTACTCAATTGATCTACTCTATACCCAGAGACAACATGGTGCAACGAGCAGAGTTCCACCGCAAGACGGTGATTGAGTATGCTCCTGAGTGTGAACAAGCGCTGCACTATCGCAACTTGGCTTTGGCGATCGACCAGAACATAGATTTTGTAATTCCGAAATCTATGTCTAACAATCAGCTTGAGGAACTGCTAGTGAAGTTTGGGTTGTTTGACTAGAATGATGCCCTGATTAAACTTGTAGAGACGTTCCATGGAAAGTCTCTACTGGATAATGCACGTTTAATTTTTGAAGAGGTCTATTATGTTGACCGAAGAGGTTTTAGTCCAAAAATTTATCACCGTAGTAGAGGAGCGTTGTGACAAACTCGGCGAATTAATCGAGTACTGCCACGTCGAACTTGTAAACTCCTACTGGGGCTTCCCCCCAAAACTTATTCAACATTTTGTCATATATTATCCCAACCTGCTGTGTACATCAGTCAATGCCTACAAAAACATTTTTAGAAGTGTTGCTATCGATCTGGGGATATCTGACGCTGTTTGCATCAACGCCACACACATTCTCCGCGATCCCGCTTCAACTTTGAAGCAAAAGAACCCTATGCTATGGTTGGAACTCCATTGGGTGGCAGTACCAACCAAATAAGGTGATTGGTATCTAAATCAAGATTTACCACCAACAAATTAGCAGATCATGAAAAAATGATCGCCAAACAGTATCCAAAATAGCAAGTATTTTAGCAAAGTGTATGTTAAACTTGCAGTATGATGATCGAAATTGTCTATGCAGTAATCAATTCCAAAATGGCACGCACTAAAATATCTATTGCCCCAATAGATTAATGTCCGCTACAGCTCCTTATAAGGGAGAAATGCAGCCTTATGAAGCTGGATGTGAATATTTGTAATAACCTGAAGTCAATTAGAACTCGCTTGGGCATGAGTCAGCAGGAATTGGCTAACATAGCTGGCGTTACCCGTCAAACTATTGGTGGTGTGGAATCGGGACAATATGCTCCTTCTGTTGCCGTTAGCCTGCGTTTAGCCAACGCGCTTGGCTGCCAAGTCGAGGAGATATTTTGGCTAGAGAAAGATTTACCCGAAGTAGAGGCAGTTCTTGCCAAACCAGTTAACAGTGGAGAAAAATTGCGAGTTAGTCTAGCGCGGGTAGGAAATCAATGGATAGCTTATCCCCTCCTTGGAAACGATGCTTTCCGCCTAGAAATGATTCCCGCTGACGGTGAGGCAGTTGCGGTGGACGGGTTCCCCGGCATAAGCAAACTGCCGAACCCGGAGGGTGAGGCAGTTGCGGTGAGTCCAGCCCTGAAGGAGGGTATCCCTCCGCAGGGGACTAGCGAACCCGTAAGGGTGGTGAAGCAGTCACAGAGCCAAACAGATACAAATAAAGTCTTGGTTCGGCTGCTTGACGATCCCGATAAATTGGACAATACAGTCGTGATTGCTGGTTGTACACCTGTGATTTCCCTCTTAGCAAGAGCAACTGAACGCTGGCATCCGCAACTACGAGTTCATTATTATTTTGCCAACAGCATGGCAGCATTGCGTAGTCTTTGCCGAGGTGAAGTTCACATTGCGGGGATGCACTTGTACGATCCGCGAACTGGGGAATATAACGTTCCTTTTGTGCGCGAAGCCTTAACAGGTGGCAAAGGTGCTGTATTAATTGCACTGGGAATTTGGGAAGAAGGACTCTTAGTCCCACCTGGAAACCCAATGGAAATCCAATCAGTTTCCGACTTGGTGAAGTTGGGCACAACTATTGTCAACCGTGAACTTGGTTCCGGTAGTCGTATGCTTTTGGAACGCAAATTGGTAGAGGAGGGAGTATCATTGCATACTCTTAAAGGATTTGACCGTGTGGTCAAAAGCCATCAAGAAGTCGCTCAATCTATAGTTTCAGGAATTGCCGATGCTGGTATCAGTACGGCATCCGTGGCTACTGCCTTTGGGTTAGGATTTATTCCCCTGCATCGAGCGCAATACGATTTAGTTATTCTCAAGGAATACTTAGAAGAAACACCAGTACAACAATTGCTCAGTACCTTGGAACATCGGCTAGTTCAATCGCAATTAGAGATTCTCGGTGGGTATGACGTAAATAATATTGGAAAAGTTGTCGCAAATATTGAAGGTGGAGTGTCAGGATGTCTTGAGCAAATCGAAATTACACAACAGATTAGCTAATCGTGCATAATACTATGAACAACTATCCTATTCAAATTAATGATACGACCTTACGAGATGGCGAACAAGCTGCAGGTATAGCCTTTAACATTGAGGAAAAAATTGCGATCGCCACTTTTCTTGATTCCATTGGTGTTCAGGAACTGGAAATTGGCGTTCCTGCAATGGGGCTTGAAGAAGCAGAGTCGATCCGAACCATTGCCAATTTGGGATTAAACGCCAAATTACTTGGCTGGAACCGTGCTAACTTGTCCGATATTCAGGCATCCCTGAACTGTGGTTTGCAGCGAGTGCATATTTCCGTTCCCGTCTCAGAAATTCAAATTGTCGCAAAGTTTCAAGGACATCGGCAAAAGATGCTAGATCGGTTGCGGGATGCAATTAACTTCGCGTGCGATCGCGGTTTATCTATAGCCATTGGCGGAGAAGATTCCTCCAGAGCCGATGAATCTTTCCTGCTGGATGTGGCGCTCTTGGCTCAAGAGTGGGGAGCCTTCCGGTTTCGCTTCTGTGACACTGTAGGAATTCTCGATCCTCTCACCACTTACCACAAAGTTCAAAAGCTTGTTCGTCACTTATCTATTCCAGTGGAAATGCATACGCACAATGACTTGGGACTGGCAATGGCGAACTCGTTGGCTGGTATTCAAGCCGGGGCGCGATCGGTCAACACCACCGTAAACGGGATCGGTGAACGGGCAGGCAATGCAGCGCTCGAAGAATTAGTGATGGCACTCAAATGCATCTACAATATTGAAACAGGTATTGATACAAAACAACTGTTGGAACTTTCACGGTTAGTTGCCAAAGCTTCTAACTATCCGGTTCCTCCTTGGAAGGCAATAGTAGGTGAAAATACTTTTGCACATGAATCGGGCATTCATGCTCACGGTGTGCTGCAAAATCCAGTTACCTACGAACCTTTCGCGCCAGAAGATGTTGGTTGGGAACGTCGCTTTGTTGTCGGAAAACATTCCGGTAGGCATCTGCTGCTCAGTGTACTGCAACAACATGGAATTACGCTTAGTCAGCCACAAATCCAATCATTATTAGATACTGTGCGGCATCAGTCAGTACAAAACAAGCGCAGTCTCACGGTTGAAGAACTCCTAAATTTAGTTCCCCAAGGATAAACGTTTATTTGAAATTGTAAAAAAGCGTTGAGGTTGAAAACTATGACTAATCCTACAGAACTATTGCGATCGCGCTACGGCGAAATTCCCTTCAATTACGAAATTGACTGGAATGATTCTCTAGAAACACTCTTATCTCACCGTTCAGTTCGGTCTTATCTATCCGATCCTCTACCGTCTGGAACTCTAGAGTGGCTAGTTGCAGCTGCTCAATCTGCTGCTAGTTCAGCTAATATGCAAACCTGGAGTGTAGTAGCGGTTGAAGATCCAGAGCGCAAAGCAGAATTGTGCAAGCTAGCTAATAACCAAGTCTATGTTAACCAAGCTCCGGTATTTTTAGTTTGGTTAGCAGATTTAGGTCGTTTGGCTTATGTTGCTGACAGTCGGGGACTACCTCATGTTGCTCTGGATTACTTAGAACTGTTGATTAAAGCAGTAGTCGATGCCTCCGTGGCAGCGCAAAATGCAACTACAGCGGCAGAATCTATTGGTTTGGGAACTGTATATATTGGCGCAATACGCAAAAACACGCAAGAGGTAGCAACACTACTAAATTTACCACCTTTTGTGTTTCCTGTATTTGGGTTGTGTGTAGGTTATCCAAACCATGAGAGCCAACCAGCTATGAAGCCACGGTTGCCCCAGTCGGCTGTACTGCACCGGGAAACTTATAAATTGGCAGAGCAAGGTGAGGCGATCGCTCGTTACAACGAGATCATGAAAGAATTCTATTCTCAACAAAACATGAACGTTGCTGGCGATTGGTCGGAAAACTCAGCCCAGCGGATTGCAACATTAGACTATTTAAAAGGATGCAAGTACTTGCGTGAAACTCTCAATAACTTCGGATTCAAGTTACTGTAATAAGCTTCAAGTAGCACAACTAACAAAGAATGTAGAATTAACTTGCGAAACTGAAAGGAGATTAAAACAATGAATAATTTGTCTACCAAAGACCTCAACAAATTACGCTCTCAAGCCAAAATAATTACTAACAGAGTTGAGATTTTCATCGAAACTTACTTATTAGAAGCCCCCCCTAATGAGAATTTGATTAACGAAGCCTTACAAGAGATCGTCAATGCGACGAATAGCTTAACAGTGGCAGTGTCCAAGGTTATGAAAACCCCAACTAATATTACACAACTTTAACCTGAACTTTCTTAGTGCGAATGCACTAAAAGACCTTTAAACCCTTACTGGGAAAAGGATATAGCCTTTATGATCTAAATATGTGTACTCATGTAAGCTATGGAACTATTTGTATATCTGTGGTATGCTATAAGACGGGGGGTCAACACTTAAAAATCGCTCCGCAAGACCCTTTGACAATTTGTACCCAGTAACGGCGATTTAAAAAAGCTTGAAAGTCGCTCCAGTCAATATTTTTTCGCTTTTTATTGGGGTAAGTTCAGTTGAACTAATTACTAATTCGTAATTGATTGAGTAGAGTACCATGCTTGAGTTTCTTCCGTCTCTGAATAACCATAATTTACCGTATCCCGATACGATACATCCCATCGTTGTCCATTTTGTAATTGCGATGGTGTTATTTGCCTTTTTATGTGATGTAATTGGGTACTTTACTCGTAACCAGCGTCTTTTTGAGGTAAGTTGGTGGAATATGTTTTTCGCTACAATCTCCATCTTCATCGCCATCATTTTTGGTCAATTTGAAGCAGGTTTGGCAGAACCATACGACGCATCTCAATCAGTACTCAACTTACATACACTCCTTGGTTGGTCACTTTCAGCAATTATTGCAGCTATTACAGCTTGGCGTTATGTGATTCGTTCGCGCACATCACAAAAAATATCAATTTATTACCTAGCGGCAGGTTTGTTCTTGACTGTTTTAGTAGGCATACAGGTGTATTTCGGAGATAAACTGGTTTGGGTATATGGCCTACACACTGTGCCAGTTATTGAAGCGATGAAGGAGGGTTTGCTCTAATGAACCCTGAACTTATTAACCAATTGAAAACTCAGCTGGGAGCAAATGGGTTGCCCTACACTATACCCATTCACCCCAATCTAGTCCATCTCACTTTAGGTTTGTTTATCATTGGTATTGCCTTTGATATTATTGGAGCGCTGTTTTCTCTACAAAAACCAATCTTCAAGTTTTTGGCAATTACTGCTACTCGTTCTAACTTCTTTGATGTTGGCTGGTACAATACGCTGGCTTCAGCAATCATCACATTTTTTACGGTGGCAGCAGGTTTTTACGAAATGATGTTGGCAGAACCACCCACTGAGGTAAAGAGCGCTTGGGGATTGCAAGCGATGGAAACAATGCTTTGGCATGGTGTGGGTGGTGTTTTTCTTCTAGCGCTGATTGTTGGTATGGCTATTTGGAGAGGATTTCAGCGCTATATTTGGTGTAAGGATTACAGTCAACAAGTACAGTTGAGCTATTTACTTTCCGGACTGTTCATCATGTTCCTCATGTTTATCCATGGTACGTTAGGAGCGCAGTTAGCTACTGAGTTTGGAGTTCACAATACCGCTGATATGTTGTTGCGGTTGGGCGAAAACCCTAATTTAGTTTTGAAGTAGCTAATGGCTAATAGAAGATTAACAATTAGCTATTGAATGGGTGACTATGAAAATCCGAAATATTTTGATCCTGAGTACGATCGCGATCGCCTTAACTGCCGTCAGTCTCTGGATAGGGCAGCAAGCGTATTCCTGGATGCCCCCTCAAGCAGCAGCAGAATCGCAACTTTTCGATAAATTGTTTAGTTTCTTAATCACGCTAGGGGCATTTATCTTCCTTGGAGTCACAGGAACACTCTTGTATTCAGCAATTTTCCATCGAGCGGGGAAGTATGATACTAGAGATGGTCCACCTATTGAAGGGAATCTCACACTAGAATTTGTCTGGACTGCAATTCCTATATTACTAGTGTTTTGGATTGCAGGCTACAGTTACCAAATCTACGAGCAAATGGGAATTCAAGGACCACACGAAGCTATTCACATGCATATTCCCTTAGGAATTAAATCGGCATATGCTGCACCAGTAGAGGACAAGGGGACGCGCTTTGAGGGAGACGCAGAAAATACCAATGTCATGCCAGTTGAAGACATTGAAGTCACTGCCAAGCAGTGGGCTTGGGTTTTCCGGTATCCAAAAACGGGAGTTACCAGCACCAAACTGCATCTACCCGTTAATCATCGCATCCGTTTAGCGATGCAGTCAGAGGATGTTCTGCATGGCTTTTATGTTCCTGCGTTCCGAGTCAAGCAAGACATTATTCCCAAGCGTAACATTGACTTTGAATTCACTCCCATCCGTATTGGCAAATACAGATTGACAGATTCCGAATTCAGTGGTACTTACTTTGCAACAATGCAGACAGATGTCGTTGTTGACTCCCTTGAACAGTACCAAAAATGGCTTTCAGAAGCGGCAAACCACAAACCATGCACTGCAGAAAATCAAGCTGCTTCCGAATATGCTCGAGAATCCAAGAAGTTAATCAAAGGCTGGGCTACGGTAGCACCTGCACAACCTCCTGTAGTTAATGACAGCAAATAGTCAATGGAATACTGATTAAGTAATAAAAAAACCGCAGAGACGCAGAGGAGCCAGCGCTGCAGGAGGGTTTCCCGACTTAGGCAAGTCTGGCGTGACGCAGAGGAGAGAAAAATTAGAGGGAGGTTATTTCATCAGAATTATTTAGGTTAGCTATTAGCTATTGGCAATTTACAACTAACAAAAAACAATGACAAATATTTCCGTCAAAGATATTAGCTCTACATTTGAGACACCTCAATACCACCCGGCAACAGACTGGAGGCGATACTTTAGCTTCAGTACAGACCATAAGGTCATAGGTATTCAGTATATTGTTACCGCTTTCATTCTCTTTTTAGTCGGTGGCATATTTGCAATGATCATTCGTGGGGAATTGATTACCCCAGAATCAGATATTGTTGACCGTAGTGTCTATAACGCCATGTTCACCATGCACGGTACTGTGATGCTATTCGGATGGACATTCCCCATACTTACAGGTTTTGCTAACTATCTTGTACCGCTGATGATTGGGGCGCGAGATATGGCGTTTCCCAGACTTAACGCTGTTGCCTTCTGGATGATTCCCATCGCTGCTATCTTGTTGATGGCAAGCTTTTTTGTACCAGGTGGTCCAGCGCAAGCAGGTTGGTGGTCATACCCTCCCGTTAGTCTGCAAAACCCGACAGGAAACTTAATCAATGGTGAAGTTATCTGGCTTCTGGCAGTGGCAGTATCAGGTGTTTCCTCTATTATGGGAGCGGTCAACTTTGTCACCACGATTGTCAAGATGCGAGCACCGGGGATGACTTTCTTCCGTATGCCTATATTTGTTTGGAATGTGATGAGCGCTCAAATTATCCAACTGTTTGGATTACCTGTGTTGACAGCAGGTGCAGTTATGCTTTTACTGGACTTAACTGTTGGAACTAGCTTTTTTGATCCCGCTAAGGGAGGAGATCCAATTCTGTTCCAACACTTTTTCTGGTTCTACTCTCACCCAGCTGTTTACGTCATCATTCTGCCGGTCTTTGGAGTCTTTTCCGAAATCTTCCCAGTTTTTGCTCGTAAACCTTTGTTTGGTTATAAGATTGTCGCCATTTCCTCACTCCTGATTGCTGGAGTTAGCGGTATAGTTTGGGTACACCATCTGTACGTCAGCGGCACTTCAGGCTGGATGCGGATGATTTTCATGCTCACAACAATGTTTGTTTCTGTACCCACTGGCATTAAAGTGTTTGCCTGGACGGCAACGATTTGGGGTGGCAAGCTGCGGTTTAATACACCAATGCTATTTGCGCTTGGTGCATTAATATTGTTTGTGTTTGCCGGGATCACTGGTATTACCCTCTCCTCAGTTCCCATTGATGTCCATGTCAATAACACCTACTATGTAGTGGGTCATTTCCACTATGTTCTTTACGGTACGGTAACGATGGGGATGTTTGCTGCTATTTACTTCTGGTTCCCTAAGATGACTGGACGTATGTACTACGAAGGCTTGGGGCAGTTGCACTTTTGGCTATCTTTTATTGGTGCCAATCTCAACTTCTTCCCCATGCACCCATTAGGATTGCAAGGAATGTTACGTCGCGTCTCTTCCTACGCCCCAGAGTATGAACTGTGGAACATTATTGCTAGCATTGGAGCATTTATGCTAGGTGTATCCATTTTGCCTTTCATCTTGAATATGATTGGTTCTTGGATGCATGATAAGCCAGCACCAAAGAATCCTTGGCGAGCAATTGGACTTGAATGGCTGGTTTCTTCACCACCTCCTGTAGAGAACTTTGAGGAAATTCCAGTTGTTATCGGTGAACCCTACGCCTACGGTAAATCTGAACCATTAGTAGCGAATCATTAATTGCTAAGTAGGTGGGTGGGGAAATTTACCATTATGGCAAGGCAGAAGGCAGAGGGTTTGAACTAATTTTACTTTTCTTTACATACTTCCGTTTTTTCCTACCTACTTACTTAATAGCTAATTGTCAATCTTCTATTAGCGATTAACGATTAGCTATTAATAACCATTGAAGGAGAATTTATCAAATGGATAGTTCTATCGTTTCAGAAGATTTACATCATCCCACACACGAGCATACTCATGATGAAGAAAGCAATAAAATGTTCGGCTTCATTGTGTTTTTGCTTTCAGAAACTTTCATTTTTCTTGGTTTTTTTACAGGATATATTGTCTACAAAACCACAAATTCTGACTGGTTACCTCCTGGTGTTTCAGGACTGGAAATCAAAGATCCGACAATTAATACGGTGGTTCTTGTTTCTAGTAGCTTTGTTATTTACTTGGCAGAACGCGCTCTTGCACGTCAGGATTTGAGTAAATTTCGTCAGTTTCTCTTGTTGACGATCGCAATGGGAAGTTACTTTTTAGTTGGACAAGCGATCGAGTGGAGCCACCTTTCTTTTGGCTTTACCACAGGAGTCTTTGGCGGGATGTTTTACTTATTGACAGGCTTCCACGGATTGCACGTTCTCACTGGCATTTTGTTACAGGTAATTGTTTTTGGTCGCTCTTTCATCCCTGGTAACTACGACACAGGTCATTTTGGTGTCAATGCAACTTCTTTGTTCTGGCACTTTGTTGATGTCATCTGGATTGTTTTGTTTATCCTGATCTACGTTTGGCAATGAAAATATCTGAAAAACAATCTAGAAACTGTGTTTTTGAGCCTCACGCTAAGGCGCAAAACCAATAAAGTAATGAAAAGGAGATATGTATGATTATAGAAGATCAACACTTTGACCTAATTATTGTTGGTAGTGGCGCAGGTGGAGGTACGTTGGCATATAAACTTGCACCTACAGGTAAAAAAATTCTCATTCTCGAACGCGGGGATTTCTTACCTAAAGAAAATGAAAATTGGAGTGCAACTGAGGTTTTGCGAAAAGAACGCTATCAAGCTCAGCAACAGTGGTATGACCAAGCTGGAGAGCCTTTTCGTCCTCAAACCAATTACTGGGTGGGTGGCAATACTAAATTTTATGGTGCGGCTTTGCTGCGGATGAGGGAAAGAGATTTTGAAGAAGTGAAACACCAAGATGGTATTTCAACCGAGTGGCCCCTCAAATACAAAGACTTTGAACCTTATTACACCGAAGCAGAAAAACTCTACCACGTCCACGGCAGACAGGGAGATGACCCAACTGAACCTCCTCGCAGCCAAGAGTATTCATTACCTGCGGTAGGGCATGAAGCCCGGATGCAAGAAATTTGTGATGCAATTTCTCAGCAAGGGTTACACCCAGCTTATTTGCCTTTAGGTTTGAAGCTGAGTGAGGATGATGACAATCAGAGCGATTGTATCCGTTGCAAAACTTGTGATGGTTTTCCTTGTAATGTTGATGGTAAAGCCGATGCTGAAGTGGTAGGAATTTCTCCCTCTCTAAAATTCCCTAACGTCACGCTCAAAACTAATGCTAAAGTGGTGCGGTTGCACACAAGCCCCTCTGGTAAAGAAGTTAAAGCTGTCGAAGCAGAAATTGACGGACAATCTCATTTCTTTTTCAGCGATATTGTCGTACTTGCTTGCGGTGCAATCAACTCAGCAGCGTTGTTGTTGAGTTCTGCAAACAGCTTTCATCCTCACGGACTTGCTAATAGCTCTGACTTGGTAGGACGCAATTTGATGAAACAACTCATCACAAGGGTAGTGCAATTAAGTTCCGTACCTAACCCTACGATCTTCCAAAAGACGATTTGCGTTAACGATTTTTATTGGGGAGAGCCTGGTTTTGATTATCCGATGGGTCACATCCAGAATACTGGTAATATTATGGAGGATACGATCCCCAGTGAAGCACCGCTTCTTTTGGCTTTCTTCACAAAACTGATGCCGGGATTTGGACTCAAGCAGTTGACGGCACGGGCTACTGGTTGGTGGTTGCAAACGGAAGATTTACCCGATCTCAATAATAGAGTACGTGTGGAGGGTTCTAAATTATATATGGATTATACTCCCAATAATTTTGAAGCGCACGATCGCCTGACCCATCGCTGGATGGATGTGCTGAAAGTTGTAGACAGAATCACAAACAAAGCTGTCTTTCCAAAGGGTATTTATCCTTACAGCACGCCTAACCGAGTCGTAACACATCAAAGTGGGACTTGCCGTTTTGGAGAAGATCCAAAAACATCCGTTCTCGATCTCAATTGCCGCACTCACGATATAGATAATCTTTACGTTGTGGATAGTAGCTTTTTCCCGTCTACTTTTGCAGTCAGCCCTGCTTTGACAATCATTGCCAATGCTTTACGAGTTGGGGAACATTTAATTGAACGATTGAACAAAAAGTAAGAAAGATGCAATCCGGACAAAACTTACCCGAAACAGATCCACGCCACCACACAGCGAAAATCAAAGGTATGTTAAATGATTTGCATCAAGATATTGGCAAAGTCAACGAGCCTTTGGCTCAGGCTCTTTTTGAAACCACTCTTGAAGTTCTTAAAAGTCTTATGAATGCTTACAACCATTACGAGCAACACTCAGAGAAAGCTTGGAAATAAATTATTAAGCTTCAATTAGGATTGACACAACGCCTACACAAATTTTTGTAGCGGCGAACGTCTGTTCGCCCTTACACATGATAGTCGTTAAGTTAATGGGACTTAGACAAAAAACAAGAAGAAAAAAGCCTCAAATCCAGTTATGGTAAGGAATATACCTCAACACCTAAAAAATCGCTCAAACCCAGGTATGTCAAGAAAATTACTAAATCGATGTAAAAGCTCTGGTGTGTATAGCTTTGAGGCTTTTTTTGACCACAAAAAACGTCTAAGTCCCGTTAGTTAGAATAGTCTATCTAATCAACTTATTAATATTTCCATGTTTACCAGCAAAATTCATGCTCTGAAGATATACATAACTGTCTATTATCTAATATTTTTATGACTAATGTTTTAATATTTATTCAGTTCATCGTTGTAAAACTTACTATTATTAGTTAAGCTCCTTGTTAGAATATTGAAGTCAAAGCAAGAGAAGACTTTTTCTTCTTTTACATATAAATCAAAAGGTATGAAAGATACTCAAGTAACAATCAACGAAATAGCTTGCAAACATAACCAAAAAAAATTGGGTGACAAGAAAAAACTAACTTGCACAAAATTACCGCAACCAGGTGTAGCCTAAGGGAATTGTCCTTTTGATGGAGCGATGGTTTCTATCGGAGCTATTACTGATGCTGTTCATTTAGTACATGGTGCTGTTGGTTGTACTCACAATCCTTGGGCGACTCATGGTAGCCTTTCATTAGGCTCTAAATTATACCAAACTGCTTTCACTACTGACCTTACTGAGAATGATGTCGTTTTTGGTAGCGAAAAGAAGCTTTACAAAGCTATTCTCAATGTTGCTCAACGCTCGCTATAATCCTACGGCTGTTTTTGTCTACGCTACTTGTGTTACCGCTTTGATTGGTGATGATATCGATAGTGTTTGTAAAAAGGCTACACAGAAAATTAACATTCCGGTAATTTATGTAAATTCACCTGGATTTTTTGGATATTAATCATGAACATCATCATGCCTACACTGGCTATGTGGGACTGGTGGAATTGGCAAAAAAATTGTTTGAAGCTTTGTATAGTCCTGTGTGGGCGCAAGTAAGAAAACCTGCTCCTTGGGAACACAGAAGGAGCTTGGCTCAATGCCATTAAGGTTGCTAATTCCGAAGTCACAAATAGGAGCAATGGGTTTGAAAAAAATCTGTATTTAAAAGTACAGATATGCTGAATAAATACACAAATAAAAAGTTTTTTTGGCAATTATTTTGGCAATATGCATGTTATACTTGCCTCAAAGAGAAATACAATAAGGAGTCAAAAGTCAATTTTTATTTGTCACAAAAACCCGGTAAGTATTTCAGCAATATGTATACAATATTACGAAAGCTTTAACCAATCTTTGCGAAAGGCAAATGCTATAAGACCGCAAAAAGTGGTCTGTTTAAATACACGAGAAATACAGCCTTATGAAGCTAGACGTGAATGTTTGCAACAACGTGAAGTCCATCTGTAGCTGTCACCTATGGGTTGGGATTTATCTCCCTACATCAAGCGCGATATGACTTGGTGATTCTCAAGAAATACTTGGAAGAATCACCAGTAAAACAGTTTCTCAGTATGTTAGGACATCGGCTAGTTCAATCACAAATAGAAGCTCTTGGTGGCTATAACATAAGCGAAATTGGGGAAGTTGTCGCCAATATTTAGAGGATGTTTGAGAATTTATAAAAAGTTATGATTCAAAGAAAAATTTTCATTGCGTGTTTAGTCTGTTGCTTAATAATTCTGAGCGCTAATAGTAACATACCAGTTACTGCACAGTCTCCAACAACTCGAAATTTGATCGTCGCAATGACAACCAGCATTGAAGACAGCGGACTGTTGGATGATTTAGTTCCAGCCATTGAAAAGAAAACAGGATACAGGCTAAAAAAGATTGCTGTTGGCACGGGACAGGCTTTGGCTCTAGCTACAAAAGGTGAAGTTGATGCGCTGTTTGTTAACTCACCTAAAGCTGAACAAAAAGTGTTGGCTAGTGGTGTGGTTATTAATCGGCGCTTAGTCATGCACAATGATTTTGTGATTGTTGGACCAGATATTGATAAGGCGAATATCCGAGGGAAAAAGAATGCTGTGCAAGCATTTTCTTTAATTGCCAAAAACCAAGCATTATTTATATCGCGGGGCGATGACTCAGGTACTGATAAGCTAGAGAAAGATTTATGGAGACAGGCAAAAGTCACACCGACTGGTGCTTGGTATCAGCAAACAGGTGCTGGGATGGCACAAACATTACAAGTCGCTAATCAAAAGCTAGGATATACCTTAGTGGATCGGGCAACATATATATTTCAGAAGAAAAACCTATCTTTACCGATACTGGTGTCTGGGGACAATAAACTGCTGAATTTGTACCATGTGATGGAGGTAAATCCCAAGAAATTTCCCAAGGTGAATAGTGCAGGAGCTAAAGCATTTAGTGACTTTCTCTTGTCCCGTGAAGGACAGGCTCTAATTGCCGCTCACGGAAAAAAACAGTTCGGACAACCACTATTCTATGTTGATGGTGGAAAGAAGGAAAAAGATTACGGTTTTTAACTTACTCTACAGTGATAGCAGTCTTAATTGATTCGTAAACACAAATCTTTTTTTCTTGGCGTCTTGGCGGTTCATAATTGCTAGATTCAATCAATTTAAACGACGTTTATGTAGGTTGAAAAAAACAGTGTGAATACAATTTTTGAAGGAGTGATGAAAGCGTCTGAGCTATTAACTAGTGGCGATCGCTACGTTTTTCAAGTGATGGCGATGACATTGTTTGTATCTGGAACAGCTACAGCCATTAGTGTTTTACTAGGCGTACCATTGGGACTATGGCTGGCTTTGGTGGATTTCGTTGGTAAGCAAACTGTGACTAGTTTGATTAATTTCGGTATGGGATTGCCGCCTGTCGTAGTTGGCTTAGTGGTTAGTCTGTTTTTGTGGCGATCTGGACCGTTGGGAAACTTTGATTTGATGTATACGCCCACAGCTATGATCTTAGCCCAAGTCATCATTGCTTGTCCAATTGTCGCCGGCTTCAGTTTTGCGGCAATTCTCAGTATTAATCCGAAACTACGCTTGCGACTGTTATCAATGGGGGCGACGCCGTGGCAAGCCAATTGGTTGCTAATTAAGGAAGCAAGGTTAGGGTTAATGGCTGCGATTATTGCTGGTTTTGGGCGCGTTATCTCGGAAGTAGGCGCATCTATGATGGTGGGCGGCAATATTAAAGGGCAGACAAGAGTGCTGACTACAGCGATCGTGACGGAAGTGGAGAAAGGGAATTACGATGTCGCTATGGCGATCGCACTCATTCTACTCATCATTGCATACAGCATTATCGTATCACTGACTATCTTGCAGCACGAGCAGAAAATCTTATGAACACTAACGAGTACGTCCTAAATATGCAGCAAGTTAACGTCTTGGATAAAAGACGTAAAAATATCCTGTCAATTAAAAATTTTACCGTCAGTCCTGGAGAACTTGTTGCTGTACTTGGTCCCAATGGGGCTGGTAAAAGCACGCTGTTAAGAACGATTAATTTGTTACAGCCTTACATTGGTAAAATGCAGTTATTTGGACAGAATGTCCATACTACGAATAAAACATCGCTGCGTCGTCTTTCTGCGCTGGTATTTCAGGAGACATTACTACTGGATGATACCGTTTTTAATAACGTTGCCAGGGTATTAAAGTTTCGCGGAATAGTAGCACACAAGATTAAACAAAGAGTATACAATGCACTCGCTACTTTTGGCTGCGATCATCTAGCAAATCGATCAGCTCGCTCCCTATCTGGTGGTGAAGCAAAGCGGGTTTGTATTGCCTGCGGGTTAGTAGCTGATTCAAAATTGCTGCTCTTAGATGAGCCTTCTGCTTCTTTAGATGTGGGAATACGTGCAGAAATCATCGAGAAAATTAGACAATGGGCTGAAGCTAGAGGAACAGCAGTCATATTAGTAAGCCATAACTTTACCGACATACTACATTTTGCGGAAAGGGCAATAGCATTGTTTGATGGCGATATTGTACAGGATGATAAATTGTCCATGCTGATACGCCGACCGATTAACGAGCAACTGGCAAAATTAGTAGGGATGGATAATATTATTCCGTGTCGGGTAGAACGTGGGAGCCGTGGTTATTTGATCAAGCTGGCAAATAGTATTGAGTTTTTCTACCCTGGTGAAGTTAAGACGCCAATCACTGGTTGTTGTTTATCTGGCGATGCTTTTTATCTTTACGATCCAAATTTTTCCATGCAACACAGTCCTTCGTCAGTAATTATTGAAGGACTAGTGGAAAGGGTTTTACATGGCATAGGGACTTATACTATTCGGGTTAAAGTGGGAGAACAAACTTTAATTGCTAGACTACCTCGCAGTTATATGTCTGATAATGTGTATCCCCATGCAATGATTAAGCTAGCATTCAATCCTACAGATGCACATTTTGTTTAGAATCGGATTTGGATGCAGTTTGGATGAGCATAGCTGCAGCTTTTTTTGCTTGTGATGCAGTTGACCAACTTCCTTCCATCATAGCAACTACGATCGCACCCTGCACAAGGAGAAGTAGTTGTCGGGCTAACTGTTCCGGTGATGAAACTTCTGCGGATTGAGCTTTGCTCTTAATGTAGTGGTAGATCGATTGTTGATGCTCCAATGCCACTCGATGTCCAGGGTGATTGGGATTGGCTAATTCAACCGTTGCATTAATGAATGCACAACCTCGAAAATCTGGACCTTCAAACCATTCCCGTAGCGCATCAAATATTGCTAGTAGTTGTTTGGATGGATCGTTTGTTCGTTGCTCAATCGTTGTTTTAAGCCATTCACTCCATTGTTCATCTTGTTGTCGCAACCATGCTTCAATTAATGCATCTTTTGACTTGAAATGATTGTAGAGCGACATTTTTGCAACGCCAGATTCGGCAATGATTCTGTCAATGCCAACATTACGAATTCCCTCCCGATAAAACAAGCCTGATGCTGTGTTCAGAATGCGATCGTAGGCAGATTTACGAGTTGTTTTCGATTTAGACATTTAGATCACATCCTTTAACACTTCTGCTGTTTTAGGGTGAGCAGGTTTGACATGTTCAAAAAAGCGAGATATCCAAGGTAAAGCTACAAGAATTCCCGCTAAAACAACTAAAAATGTAGAAAGTCCAAAAATTTGGTCACGGTTAATTTCGAGTACACCGCGTAAAATCACCTCTCTCAAAGCAGAAACAATAGTAATTTCCACTGCTGCTACCACCGATGTCCGCTGTTCTTGCAGATAATCAATTAATAGACGGAACAACTCTACCAGAATCAAAATGAATAGGATATCAGATGTCACTTGCCGTAAGTCCAATGGATGTAAAAAGGAGATAAACATATCTCCCAGTCGTATGAGCATCACACAGAATAAACCAAGGCAAAGAGAGATGACAATAAAGTTTTGAAAAATCTCCAGGTTACGTACAATTATATTACGCTGTAACCAGTTGTTTGACTCTTTAATCAAAGATTTTAGCATATTATCTCCGAATAGTATAAATTTACTCTCTTGATAATAAGCAGAGTAAAATTACAACGATTAAAAAATTAGTAGGCAAGACCTTATAATTTCAAAACTAGTTGAAATGTATTTGTTAATTGGTTTATCTATCAACCGCTTTCAGTTTGGTCTGTCTATTTAATAGCTTATACAAAAGTCTGAGCTATTACTGTCAATTTTGGGACAAATTTAACAGAAAAATGAATCGGATTATAATTTAGTGACGGCATAAATTATATCATTTATATCAGAGGTAGTATTTGAATAATAAACCGTAGAGATGCTGAGAAGCCAGCGTTGCAGGAGGGTTTCCCGACCTAAGCAAGTCTGGCGTGACGCATAGGGAGAGAGTGTTGGAGAAATAATTCCGAGCTAAACGGGTTTGATATTACCAGATTAGTTAGAATGTTCTGTCTAATTGTCATAGACATAGAGCTAGTCTAGCTAAAGGTAAATTAGGTAGTCAAAATAGACATACTTGTCTACATAAAACGCAGATATTACAAATTTTTCCAAGATTTATTTACGTAATTGTGTACAACTTTACTATTAATTAATTCACCTGATTGTTAGGATATTGGAAGAACACAGAGCGAAGAATTTTTCGGCTCACATCACTGAAAGAACAGTATTTTTCTTTGGCTCTAAAAACGCTTCGAGAGGAATTAGCCATGCCAATGAAATTGTTTAAGTGCGACGAAAAGATTCCGGAACGGGAAAAGCACATATATATCAAAGAGAAGGGCGAAGATACCACTCAGTTTCTACCATCATCCAATGTGGAAACCATTCCC
>Ga0224723_1000891_pt1 | contig 19446 bp, 19 predicted proteins | sample Balambano_FR2_Me_FD_161647 | JGI IMG/M metagenome (GOLD analysis project Ga0224723, IMG submission 161647) | Freshwater sediment microbial communities from Lake Towuti, South Sulawesi, Indonesia - Balambano_FR2_MetaG | ecosystem: Environmental > Aquatic > Freshwater > Lake > Sediment | place...
GTTATGTTTAATGTCCTTTTAGATTTATTTCACAGGCTTCATCCTATGTCTGACCCCTACAAGATGAGCATCGCTGAGTTTTCCATATAAAACTAGCACTAAAGGTTATTATATTATGATTACACCCAGCACCATGAAAAAGATACTCATTATTCTTTCACTTTTGTCATTTGGATGTTCTTTCCCGATACAGATTCTTTCTGCGGATGCAACTCCTACACCCGAACCGACTCTTGCTCCGACACAAACGCCTCTTTCTACGGCTGAACCTGGTACTGAATCCAATCCTTTGATTCTCGCCTTAGCCCCTTCCCCTCGCCCAACAGATTCTGTCATATCAGCAGGCGATGTGATTTCAGCATACATTCAATTACGCACAGGCTACCGCATTGTGACGGTGATTCCAGTCAGTGAAAATGCTCTGCTTGATTCACTTTCAAAAGGCAATGCACACATCGCATCATTATCACCTTATGGATATGCAATTGCCTATCAAAGAAATGATGTGACTGCTTTGTTAGCAAAAATAAATAATGGTCAAACATTTTATGGCGCACAAATTATTGCTAACCGTGAAAAAAACTTCACACCATATTTTGATGAATTAACAAATGAAAACATAACAGATTTAACATCTGCATTGAGCCAATTTCAAGAAAAGAAAGCCTGTTGGAGTGATGCTGTATCACCGTCTGGGTATGTGATTCCGCTGGGGTTGTTGAAACAGGCTGGCGTCCAAATAAGAAGCGAAGCATTCCTTGATAATCAACCCAGTGTTGTGCGTGCCGTCTATGCCGATGACATCTGTGATTTTGGTGCGACGTTTATTGATGCACGCACATCACCAATTTTAGAAGCGGATTATCCCGACGTAATGGATAAGGTCAAAGTGATTTGGCGAATCCCAAATATTATTCCGTATGAAAATATTGTTATGTCTACTGATTTGCCGTTTGAAATGCGCCGTGTGATTCAACGTGCCTTTATTGATTTGATGTTGACACCCGAAGGAAAAACTGCCATGCAAACGGTGTATGGTTTTGATGAAACGCAAGTAATAGAAGATTCTGCTTATGCAGAATTTATCGCGCTTGCGAATGCTTCGGGCTTGGATTTGTTAAGTTTGATAGAATAATCTAATGCGGTGGTTGAGTAGGCGGCGGGTCTCGATACGCTTTTACAAGGCTACTCGACCATCGCCGCCGTATCGAAACCACCATTTTAATGATGCTTAAAAAAATATTTCGTTTTCTCTGGCAACTTTTGATTGCTATAACTTTTCTTACTGCTATTGTTTTGTTCTTACCAAAAATTTTATTTTGGATGTTTGCTCAACCGCGAACCTATACAGTTGAAGATGTAGAATCAACTCGCGTGGCAATTGTTTTTGGAGCAGGTTTATTACGAGATGGTTCTGCTGGACCTGTGTTAAGTGACCGCGTGCAAACGGCTGTGGCTTTGTATCAGCAAGGCAAAGTAGAAAAATTATTAATGAGTGGCGATAATAGTTTTCTCGAATACAATGAACCCGAAGCTATGCGTCAATATGCTTTAGAACGCGGCGTGCCTGATGAAGATATTATCTTAGATTATGCAGGTAGAAGAACATACGATACTTGCTATCGAGCAAAAGAAATTTTTCAAGTAGATGAAGCAATTTTAATTACGCAAGAATTTCACATGCCACGCGCTTTGTTTTTATGTAATTGGTTTGGCATAGACTCACATGGCGTTGAAGCAAATAATCGCTATTTTCTTAAACGCTCGCGTGCGTTTTGGGCGTTTCGTGAATTATTCGCCACCTTTCAAGCCGTGTGGGATGTGTTGATTACAAAACCTTTGCCAATACTTGGTGAGCCTGAGCCGATAAACTAACATGTCATTGCGAGGAGACGTGAAGTGGCGACGAAGCAATCTCCTTATTCTGTTGGAGATTGCTTCGTCAGAAAAACCATCTTCCTTGCAATGACGAAAATGTGGGTATTTTCGATCTTAGACACTCCCTTAAATCTTATTTCTTTTCACGCCTCGGCAAAAGATTATTAATTCTTTGTGGAATTTCTTTTATTTCTTTCGGAATCATGCGCGAAATAAAATTGCCGCGCCAATTTTGTAAAATCGCTTCGGTATATAATTTTTCTAACGCTTTCACTTGCCCTTCAATTGAATATTTTTCACTCAACATGGCAGAATGTTTTCCAAACGATTCTATTTTTTTATTATCTTGCAATAATTTGATAATCGTTTCGGCATATACATCTACATCTAATGGTGTCGCATATCCATTCAAATCATTTTCGAGCATGCCTTCAAAGGCTTCATCTTGCACAGCCACCAAAGGCAAACCCGAAGCAATCGCTTCAATCACAGAAATCGGATGCACCTCCGTTGTGGAAGCGGATAAAAATAATGTTGCATCGTGCAACACATCTGGCAAATCATTTCTATTCACCATCCCCAAGAAATGAATTTTATTTTTAACATCCAACGCATTTACTTTTTCTTCTAAACTTTTTCTGGCACTGCCATCCCCAGCAAACACAAGTTGAGCATTTGGAATCTGTTTTGAGATTTTGACAAAAGCATCAATAATGAAATCGAGACGTTTTTCTGGGTCCATTCTTCCGACGGTTAACAGAATCGGCGCATCAGCACTAACCTTCAACTTGTTTCTTAATGCCCCAGCATTTTTTGCCGTTTTGAAACTGGATAAATCAATGCCATTCGGAATGACATGAATTGGTTTACGAACTTTTTGTTTTAGCAACAACCTTTCAAACTTTGGAGACGGCACTACGATTTGGTCGCCTAAGTTTGTGGTGGTGGAACTGAACCAACCTGCGCCATATTTAATCAAGCGCGTGCCGCCAATAAATTTTAAGTAATGAGTGTAATCCGTAATAGATGTGTGATAGGTATAAATTAATGGAAGCCGTTTTGTAGAAGCAGTCAGATAAGCAAGTAACCCAACACTGAGCGGACTATGTGCATGTAACACATCAAAATGTTTTCTGGTGAGTGACCATGTTGAACGTGGCGTGCCTAACACCGCTACATAAATGGGTGGGTTATTCAAATATTTTAACGAAGGCAAACGCATGACATTGGGTTGGTCATCTTTATAACCAGGAAATTTCGGTGCAAAGATAGTCACTTGATGACCACGATTCTTTAATCCCTCCGAAATTAATTGCAAAGAAATCGAAACGCCGTTTACTTGTGGAGCATAAGTATCTGTAAATAATCCGATGCGAAGTGAGCCGATTTGTTCTGTTTGTTCCATGTGTTCTCCATTTATATAACCGTTCCGCAGGTTTTGTTAATTCAATATTGATTTACGAATCAGCCTGCGGGGCGTTGTTTATGTCTCTTTCTTTCTGACTCAAATTTGTTTTCATACGTTTCATCAATTCACGCCTTGTTAACATGACACGATGTTTACATCCTTTACATTCCAAGCCAATATCTGCTCCCAAACGAACCACTGTCCATTCGTATGAGCCGCATGGATGTGGTTTTCGCAATCTCAAATGGTCGTTCATTTGTAAATCAGGGAGCATGGTTTGAATTATACAGAGAGATTTTATTTTCGTCAGCAAGTATAATTAATACTATAAAACTTATACACAATGATAATTCGCTTCGCCCTCCGCCGCCTGGCAACATTTCCATTTATTCTTTTATTCGTAAATTTCATTGGCTTTGCCTTTGCATTTTATTTTGAACCAGTTGTTTCTTCTAGCAATCCTTATGCTAGCGGTGAAATTGTTTTGCCCCCATTACTTCCTGAGTATTGGTTTTACCTCTCACAGGTTATGGAATTAGATTTCGGTAAGACATTTAATGGAGAGCCTGTACTTATCGCAATTACCCGTTTAAGTATCAACAGTTTTGGGTTGGTGACACTCGCACTCACATTGAGTATTGTATTAGGAATTTTCCTTGGCAGATTGGCAGTACAACACGAACAAACAAAGGTTTCCACTTGGCTTACCATTCTCTCGGCAATGGGGTTAGCCTCTCCGGGGTTTTATATTGCTATCTTACTCATTTCATTTTTTATATTAATCACCATTTACGGACCAGGCGTAGTCATTCCATTTCAAGGGTTTGGTTGGGATTCACACTTAATCTTACCAGTATTAGTATTAATGATTCAACCCACCGTAAAAATTGCACAAGTCACTGGCACAACACTGGTAGAAGAACTTCAAAAACCGTATGTTAGAGCGGCAATTAGTTTAGGTCATTCTTTTTCTGCTATGAAAAAACGTTTTGCATTTCGCAATGCGCTTGTGCCAATCTTACAAGCGATTGCTTATTCGGCACGTTTGATGATTGCTGAATTAATAGTCATTGAACGATTATTCAACTGGCCTGGTTTAGGAAAATTTATCGGTTCAGTATTAAGACCAGCAACTTTTTTTTGATGCCGTAGTTATGACTCCCTCAACTATGGCGGCATTGTTAACTGTATTAACCCTAGCATTTTTATTAATTGATTTTATAACGCTTCTCATCGCGCGGATAGTTGACCCTCGACTTCGGCAGGAGGTTCACGCTGACAATGCCTAATCAAAAAACCCGTCATCTCAATTGGACGCTGATCATTGGTTCAGTACTAGTCGGCTTGATGATTCTGCTTGCCATCTTTGGACCTCTGCTCGCACCGCAAGACCCGACGCAAGAAAATTATACGCTTCGAGTAAATGGCAGGATTCAATCTCCGCCTTACCCTGCTTTTGCAATTGATGGCTATCCATTAGGCACAGACCGCTTTGGAAGAGACTTACTCAGTCGTATTTTATGGGGCGTGCGCCCTACCTTAATCATGGTAACCGCAGTTGCGGCATTTCGTTTGTTTGTAGGGATGACTCTAGGTTTGCTTATTGGCTGGGCAGAAGGTCGCTCTGCTCACAGGCTAGATTCGATTCTCTCATCGTTACTTTCAATTCCAGTATTGATTGTGGCTTTAATTGGCATTTATGCCGTCGGCACAGATAAGGGCTTGTGGGCATTTATTTTCGGGCTAGGCATCACTGGATGGGCAGAAACAGCCCGAATTGTCAGCGAACAGACGCGCATTATCAAAAAGCAAACATTTGTCGAAGCCGCACACGCGCTTGGGGCGGGCAAACGTCTTATTTTGTTTAATCATATCTTACGCCAAATCACATCGTTGGTTTGGATGTTACTGGCATTTGAAGTAAGCAGTACTTTGCTGGTTGTTGCCGAGTTGGGTTTTTTAGATATTTTCATTGGCGGTGGCATTTGGATTGAAGTATCTGATTTTCAAGCAGTTAATGTAGCGGGCTTACCCGAACTTGGGCAAATGCTTTCTACTGCGCTTGTCCGAATTACTGACCCAAGCGCGTTGCTTATGATTGGTTTTGTGATTTTTATAGGTGTGCTAGGTTTTAATTTGCTCGGTGAAGGGTTGCGCATTGAGGCTGGGCATAGAGAGTTTGGCAGGTCTATTGCATTGCTCCCGCGCCATGTCACTGAATGGATAGATGAGCGTGTGTTTCTTCCGCTTCGTTATTGGTTAGAGTTAAACGATAAGAAAGTTGGCATTGTTGTAACAATTTTTGTTATTTTTTTGAGTACATGGTTTTATTATCAGCGTAATCAGTTTTTATTTGATAACGCTGAAATGACTTTGACGATAGCGGGCGACCATCTTTGGGCTACAGAATTGCGCGATTCTTACGGCACATTGTATGTTCCGTACAATATAAATACGCAACCAGAATTAAAATGGCAGTTAGAAATCTCTGGTGGCGCATCAGGTGGAATGGTTATCTATGCCGATGGTACTATTGTTATTGCTGGAAAAGAAAATAAACTGCTTGCCATTTCACCTCAAGGTGATGTGATTTGGGAAACTGCACTGCTTGCCATGCCCGTTGGCACGCCAGCCTTAGATGCACAAGGGCAAATTTATGTTGCAGATGTTGAAGGATACATCAGCGCGTTTGATAAGCAAGGAAATTTATTGTGGAGAGTCGAAGCGTCTGCCACACGGCAAGCCACCTCAGGACCTATCGTTGCTTCAAACGGCATGATTTATGTGACAATGATTGACGCGCTAGTAGGCGTTTCACCTGATGGTGTTTTGGTTTGGCGTAAAACCGCCGCCACTGTATATGTAGATTCCCCTCCGCGCCTCAGTGCTGATGAACGCCTTGTGTATCTCAAAGATACTGCCTTAGATTCAATGACAGGTGCTATACAAGAAATTCCCATTCGCCCGAAAGCAGAAGTACTTTTTACTGAACCTGCTTTCTTTACAGGAAGTGATGGAGGCAATTATTACCGCAATGGGCATGAAGTGATTCGCTGGTATCAAAATGAATCAAGTTTGCAAATTGAAACTGGACGCACATGGAAATATGATAGTTTTGTTTTGTTTAACCCAATCAACCAAGGCATTTTGCCAAATCAACTAGCATGGCTGTTTTACAGTTCTGATTTTAGCGATGGACGAGTCATTTGGCTTGATAAAGGCGGACGCTTGGTTGGTAATTTTGAATTTCCGTTTACCAATTCCCGTCTTATAGCAATGGGTGAAAACGGCGAAGCGTATCTATGTGGACCAACAGGTTCACGAATCAAGTGCGTGCTTGCCATGCCTGGAGATGAAAAAGCGCAATGGGAAATATTTATCGAAAACAACTCACGCCCGATTGGTGGCGCACTTGTGCATGGAACTTTGTATGTTGTATCAGCAGATGAAATGTTATATGCTCTCTCGTCTTCACAACCTTAAACTCGACTAACCTGTACGATATAATAGACGTTATCGGTAATAAGCCGAAAACACATTTTGGACGCTGATGAACGCAGAAAACGCAGATTTTCTTTCTTTTGAATCAGCGAAATCAGCGTTTTTCTGCGTCCCAATTTTATTTCCGATAACGTCTAATTTGCTTATGAGCGAATATAAATTCTTCCATCCAACCGAAGTCCGCTATGGGGATTTAGACCCGCAAGGGCATGTCAACAATGCCAAATACCTGACGTATTTCGAGCAGGCGCGTATTTATTATTTGATTCAACTTGGTCTATTTAGCAAAGACCAATCATTTATGGAAGTGGGTGTGATTATTGCAGATATTCACATCACCTATCATGCCACTACCCATTATGGCGACCCAATTAAAGTAGGCGTGAAAATTACAAAAATAGGAACAAAATCTATCACCGTAGAACAATCTGTGATGCACGCTGAAACAGGAAAAGTGATGGCAAGAGGCACAGTCGTTTTGGTCACATTTGATTATGAGGGTTTGAAAACGATTCCTGTTCCGCAAGAGTGGCGCAAGAAAATTTCTGAGTTTGAGAATTTGTAAAGCATTTTTAATCAAATGCTAACGTAAACAAAACGGAGGGTGTGTTATCAATTAAGCATAACTTTTTCAGGATTTGATGTATGGAACTTGATACCATTGATGCAAAAATCGGTTCGCTGGCGCCTAACTTCAGCCTGCTTGCTACAAGTGGGCAGGAAATTTCGCTGACAGATTTTCGCGGCAAGACAAATGTGATTTTATTTTTCATCCGTGAGACCAGTTGTTGGCAATGCCGCACGCATGTCACTCAACTTGGAAAAATGTATAACGATTTCAAAGAAGCAGGCGCAGAGATTCTGGTTATCTTAGGTGAAGGTGTAGAAAAAGCCAAAACATACGCAGAAGGTATTAAGTTGCCCTTTCCAATTTTATGTGACCCAGACCGTGCTGTTTACACTTTATACGAATTAGAAAAATATTTTTTACTGTTTCAACGTACTGCATCATTAGTCATTGATAAAGATGGCATTGTCCGTTATCTCAAACGAACCACTGTGCCAAATGTTTGGTTGCAAGAGAGTCGTGAGTTGTATGGGTTTGTGTTGAGTTTGGAATAGAGGCAGAGATACAAGTTACAAGTTACAAGTTACAAGTTACAAGGCTCATCGTTTGGTGAGTCTTTTTTATTTAATAGGACTTACGTAGTACCGCAAGATTTATCTTGCGAGGTAGAAGCAACATAAATGTTGCGGTACAGGTAATTGTGTAAGTCCTATACTTGTTACTCATTACTCATTACGCATCACTCATTACAAATTACTTGTTTACTTGTCTACCTGTTTCCCTTATACTTACCCTATGAAACTCGATGCCGCACTTCCGCTTGTTCAATTAAAAGAAGTTCCAGCCATTGCAAAAGCCGCCGAAGAAATTGGCTTTGATACGTTATGGACTCAAGAGACTCAACATGACCCATTTCTGCCATGCACATTAATTGCAGAACATTCAGCGCATCTTAACTTCGGGACAGCGATTGCTGTTTCCTTTGCACGCTCTCCTGCCAACTTGGCTTACACTGCTTGGGATTTATCAGCACAGTCAAACGGAAGATTCATGCTTGGGCTTGGCACCCAAGTAAAGGCGCATATCGAGAGGCGATTTGGAATGCAGTGGCCCGAATCAGTGACAGGAAAATTACGCGAGCAGATTCAAGTCATCAGAGCCTTTTGGGATTCTTGGCAAAATGGAACAAAATTAAATTTTCGTGGTGAGTATTACAAGATAACTTTAATGTCGCCTTTTTTTAATGCAGGTGCAATTGAGAATCCAAACATCCCGATTTATATTGCGGGGGTGAATACAAAGTTAGCAAAACTTGCAGGTGAATTGTGTGAAGGTTTTCATGCACATCCATTTCACAGTGCAAAATATTTGAACGAAATTATTTTGTCAGGGATTGAAGATGGATTAACGAAGGAAAGCAGAAAGAGGAAAGATATTTCAGTTTCAGTCACTGCGTTTGTAGCAACGACTCCAGAAGAAGAAGCCTTTGCTCGTATGCAAATTGCATTTTATGCTAGTACACCATCTTATAAATCCGTAATGGATTTACACGGCTGGAGCGAGACTGCGGAAAAATTATCAGGCTTTGCCGCCAAAGGTGAATGGGCTGAGATGCCGATGTTAATCACGGATGAAATGCTGAGTGAATTTTGTTTGATGACGAGTCAAGAAAATTTCGCAAGTGACTTGAAGAAAAAATATGATGGCATTGCAGATAGATTAACTTTGTACACGCCTTTTGTTCCAAAAGAAAAAGATCAATGGTGGAAAAGTTTGGCGAAGGAGTTCAATAAATGAAAACTTTACCTAAAAACATTCAAGAAAGTTGGAAAGTGATTGCTCCATTGTTATCTGTTAATAACGAAGAAGAATATGATGCCGCTGTAAAGTTGTTAAATGAATTGCTTGATGAAATTGGGGATAATGAAGAACATCCACTATATAGTTTATTAGATACCCTGGGAAATTTGATTTGGGTTTATGATGAAAAGCATTATCCAATGGATAAATTTCCTAAAATCTAAGTATATAGATTGAATAATTAGATATTGTTAAAAGGAATCAATGATAGAAAATAAAACCATAGGAAATATTGTTTCTAAAATTTCTAACGCTGAAAAGATCGTTGTTAAAGGGTTAATAGAGAAAAAAATCGAAACGGAACCTTCCTTAACTGACAGATTTTTAGGTGCGATTGAATATGTTTTTGGAGAGAATGGCTTTGAATCGCAAGGATATACTATTAACGCACGTACACTTCGAGATAGAGGAAGAAATGCACCAGAACATGAGTTTGGTGCAGATTTTGTTTCGGTATTAAATATAAATCTTCCTAATTATGCACTTTCAAAAGGCTTTCTTGTTCAAGCAAAACTTGCAGGAAAAGAAGAATTTCAAGTTACAGAAAAAAAAGATTATCCTTTACAAATTCGTGTACCAAAGTATTCCACAGCAAAAAAACCAAGATTATTAATACAGTGCGAGCAAATGCTCAATATTACACCTCATAGTTATGTATTTGTTTATAGCGAAATTGGAATATATGTTGTATCAGCACTTAATTTGATTAGCATAACAAATGATGGCTTAACAAGAGAGATATATGCCAAGACTGTAAAGCAATTTTATAGAGATCATTTTAGATGTTTTGCGGGTGATAAAGCATTGACAGCACATGATGATGACACTTTAATATCATGTCGGAATATAAATTTTTCTAAAGATGCCGTTCTAATTCAAATCCAAAAGCAATCTCAAGAAAATAAAAATAGAAGTAGGTTTTCATTAGTAAGAATATAATAATGAGGTAGCATGAACTTCACCGATTATCAAACCAAATCTCGCGGAACTGCAAAATATCCTGTCATTGGGCATGGAGTCATTTACCCGACTCTGGGCTTGGTCAATGAGGCGGGAGAGGTTGCAGGCAAAATAAAAAAAATTTTCAGAGACAAAGATGGATTAATTGGCGAAGCGGAAAAAGAAGCACTCAAAGCTGAATTGGGAGATGTGCTTTGGTATATCGCTCAAGTATGTTCAGAATTAAATTTATCAATGGATGAAGTTGCCGAAGCGAATATCGAAAAACTGTTAGACAGACAAGCGCGTGGAAAAATTCAAGGCGATGGAGATAATCGGTAGCAATTGTCTGTTAGCATTTAGCATTGGTGGATATGATGAATCAGCATACACTTTTTACGAATGTGCAAGAGTATTATCAAAACTTAATTATAGAACTGGCGAATGCGAAAAAAATCATTTCGATTTCTTTTTTATCTTTTGTGTATGGAGAGTGGGCAGAAAAAATTTCGCAAGTCTTAATTCAAAAAGCAAAGTCAGGTGTGTGTGTACGTTTAATCGTGGATGAAATTGGGGAGATTTGGGATGACCGTGCATTTGTATTTCAAAATATTCAATTGGTTCATCATCTCCGCAAGCAAGGCATACAAGTAGAAGTATTTCGCCCAACGCCGCCGTTGAAAATTAATAATCGTTTGCACTGTAAGTTTATTGCTATTGATGAATCCATTGCATACATCGGCGGTTCGAATATCGCCGATTTTTATACCCACTGGATTGATGCCAATTTAAGAATGAATGGAAATTTCGGAAATACATTTCATCAACTGTATAATTTTTTATATAACTATTCAAAAAATGGAAATCGAAATTCGCGTTTGTTAAATTTTTCAAATTTATTTGCAGGCACAGACCGTTTATTTTTAACGGTGCCGCGTCAGCAATATGATGTTCACAATGCGTTTCTTAATTTAATTTTAGATGCGGATACATTTATTTACATCCGCACTTGGAGTTTTTTACCAGACGAAGAAATTCTAAACGCATTATGTAGGCAAGCAAAAAATGGAGTGCAAGTCAATATTTTGTTTTCACATCGCACGCGCTTTCGCCCGCTTGATTATGCAAACTACATTCATGTTCACAAATTAATTGATGCAGGTGCAAACGTGTATCGTTATGTTGGAAATTATATGCACACCAAAGTTGCCTGGAATAATCACCACAATATATTATTTGGCTCTGCAAATTTAGAATCTCATTCTTTGCGACATAATTTTGAGACGTGTTTACAAATCAACGCTTCACACCTGACCTTAGAACTGGCTCAAACCTTTTACAGTGACTTAACTTCAAGCGTGCAACAAACTTCGCAATCCCATTTACATCGCTCGCTTGTTCGCAAAGCAATCACTCATGCCTGTAATATGGCTATATTGTGGTTATGACAAAGTGCGACGCACCCTCTGTTGCTATGGATAATAAACCTTAACTTCGGTACAATAACTTAAACGCCATTATCAGAGTTTTGAGCAAGGAGGAAAGATGCTGTTTCAATTAACTTTATTGGTTGACCTTGTAGCCATGGCAGTTTGCTTGTGGCTGGCTTTCTATTTATTTGCACGCGGGTTTCCAAACCCATTAACCATGCGGGGAGTAATTTTACTAATAGCACTCTCCGCTTTTTTTTATGGCGCATACAACAATCTATTCGAGCAAGTAACTGGCACTGCCGCACTACGCGCTTCCTGTTTAATCACAGGTATTAGTGCATGGTATAGCATCACGCTTCAATTATTATCCGAAAAGATTCGCAAATCACTACAATGGTGGACGACTACTGTTTATATTCTCGCGGCGGTGACGATTACACTATTACTCAGCACACGCAATGCCTTCGTCGGCGAACAAGGCAATGTATTGTATGTGGCACGCATGGGTGTGGGGCTTCCCTATATTTTGTACGGCGTTTTTGAAATTGTTGCCCTGGCTGGAATTTTATATAACTTACTGGCATTTAATCGCATTGGTTTTACAGCCGAAGGAAAATTTTTTCTCGCCGCATCTTTCTTTGCAGTGGCAGGCGTTGCGTATGGAATTGTGGCGTTGGCATTCACCGCCCACACCATGCCACGCATCATTCAAGACTCGTTAATTTTCAGTGGCGTGTTTATGATTGGATATTCAGCGGCGCGTTATCAAACATTGGTAGAAAGAAGAACAACTTTACAAGATTTTCCCGTCACACTTTTGACGATTTTATTTATCACAACGGTTATTGGATATAGTGCCTACCGCCTCGGACTTCGCTTACAGTGGTTGGCGGCACTGACGGCTTGTGTTGTGCTGATGCTTTCTGTGTATGATTTGGTTCGTGAATTTTTAGAACGGCTTCGTATTCGCAATGAAAGCACATTCCGCAAACAACTTCGTCAACTTGAAAATGAAAGTTCGTCAGATGATGCTTTAAGAAATCGTTTGCAAGCAGGCTTAGATTTGTTATGCCAGACCTTGAATACCTCTGGCGGATTAATCGCCATTCGGCGGGAGGAGGAGTTTGTTGTAACAGCAACCAAGAATTCGGTCGCGTTAGAAGCGCGCTTTTCATCTAAAATATTTTCGTATGATGACATCACTGAAATCACAGACTATGATTTGGCGTGGGTTGCACCAACATTTGATGGTCAGAATCAAATTGCAGTGGTCGGAATCAAAAAGCCAAAGAAAAAGTTAGAGTATTCAACGGGTGAATTAGATTTATTAAGCGAATTTGCAGACCAGATTGGCACAGTCATTTCACTACATCAACTAAGACCACAGCAAACGCAACAGATTCGAGAGTTGGTTTCAGAATCTCAATCAAATGTAAATGAGATAAATTTAGTTGAAAAAGAAATAATGTCGGCGATTGCGAAAACACCCGATGAAGAATTTGTCAAAATTTTAGAAGAAGGATTAAGACATATATCCGATACGATTACTTTAGGTCAATCCGCTTTGGCTGAAAAAATTAAAGTAAGTGGCGAATCACACATTGAACGTGGGAAAAATCTACAACAAACGTTGATGAAGTCTATCGAATTATTATGCCCAGCAGAAAAACGCCCCGCAGAACCGCTTCCGCGCATTTGGTATAACTATGTTGTCTTACACGATGCGTATGTGGAGGGTGTTCCAAATCGGGAAATTATGGCACGGCTTTACATCTCTGAAGGGACATTTAATAGAACAAGGCGAAATGCCATCCGCGGTTTAGCAAGATTATTAATGGAAAAGCAATCTGTATAATCAAGAAATATCTATGCTTTATATTTTTACTCTGATTACTAATTTAATAGCACTAGCTATCGCCGTTTGGCTCGGGTTATATATTGTTACTCATAGCCCGCGTAGTGCAATTGCATGGCTAACAGGATTGACACTTTTATCTGTTGCAAGTTATTTCTACAATTTTCTTTTGGCACTCGACCCGCCTTTATCATCTACATTATTACCTCTTTGGATGCAACCTTTTTTATTGCTGTGGCCCCAAGGTGCTTTTGAACACGGCTGGGGTAATTGGCTCAAAGGTTGGCAAATTATGCCTGCCATTATGATTTGGCATCACATCACTTTGCTTTTACGCCCAGAGGGGATGAATAATTGGCGTTGGGTAAGAGTAATAGCAGGTTATACGGTTGCACTTATCGGTATTATTTATTTGCGAAATACTTCGTTATTTTTTAGTTCAGAAAAAATGGAAGGAGATGTTCTTACGCTAACAACTTTAGCCCCTGGTTCTCTATATCCACTTTTTATGGGGTCAATGTTCTTATTTGTCATATTTAGCATTATCAATTTGCTTCGTTCGGTACAAGTTTCTCAAACAAGATTACAAAAAAAACAATTAGTGCTAATGACAACAGCAACAATCGCTGCTGGATTAACAGTACCCATTGGTGCTCTTGCATTAAGATTTAACTTTCCTCTTCCACGAGTAGTATTAACATTGTTGCTTAGTAGTGCCATTTTTATGATGGGATACGGTGTTGCTCGTTATAGTGCCTTCATTGAGGGGCGAGCCATTGTACGTGATTTTTTTTATAATCTAGTGGCAATGCTTGTGTTAGCAGGGCTTTATTTTATAGTAGCGTGGAGTTCATTCATTGCTTACGATGTGCCAATTGCTATCGTTGCTACCTTAATGGTAGTGGCTATTTTCACCCATTCACTTACTAATGTAGCGCGTCAATTTTTTGACTTACTATTTTATAGAAGTAAATCACGCAAATTAAGAGAGAAATTAAGAAGTCTGGTCTATAAAGCGTATCAACTTGAATCATTGGAGGAGTATCTTTCCGAGGCACTAGAAGCTTTATGTAATTTAATTGGGGCAACTTATGGAGTGATTTTTCTCTTCAAAAAAGAAGGACTTGAAACTGTTGCAACCTATCGTTGGATAAAAACTGTTCTAACCCTTTCTCCAAAAGATTTAGAGTCGGATGATGTAAGAAACGTGCCATTAGGAAAACTGCCAGCACCTTTTGAAGAAGCCGTATTGCTTATTCCGCTTTATGCCGCCGAAAAACAAATTGGTGTCTTAATTTTAGGTCGACCTGAAAATTCAAACTCCTTTGCTCTTTCTGATGTAGAACAAGCACTTGATGCCAGTGACAGATTTGCAGATGCAATTCGAGATGCAGACCGAGAAAATGAACAACTTTTGCGGCTCGTTAAAGAAGCGGAAAAACAATCAGCAAAACCAGATTTAGCAACAAATTCACAAACCAATACGGTAGAAGATGCATTGCGAAACCTTTTCAATTATGCCTACCTTGCAGATACTCCTTTAGCCGAAACAAAATTGGTAAATGAAAAAATCACAGAAGGAAAAAGCACCCATATTGAACGCGGAAAAGCAGTTCAAACTGTCATTATAGAGGCAATTGAAAAGATGAAACCTAATACGGAAGTCCTACATGAGCCGTTTCCAAGAGAATGGTATCCATATATCATCCTACATGAAGCCTACACTAAAGAAGTTCAAAATCGAGACATTATGAGTAAATTGTATATCTCCGAAGGAACATTTAATCGCACCCGCCGTGCCGCTATCCGCTCTTTAGCACGAGCGTTACAAGAAATGGAAGATACAAACTAATTAAAGCAGTAGATTTGAAGGGGCAATTTAGTTCTTCACAAAGTTGAAAAATGCAATCCATAACCTCTGAAATCCTCTAATTTTCAGAGGTTCATTTTTAAACTTGGCGGTTTTTGGCAGTTTCTTCTCTGGCTTTGGCAGTTCGAACATGCGAAAGTAGGGGCAGAAAGGAACTTCGCCATGAACCGACACACCCTCTTTACCAAAGTCCAAGACTATTACCAAAATTTAGTTTCAGAACTCGCTACCGCCCAAACAAATATTTCCATGACCTTCTTGGCTTTTGACAGTGGCAAATGGGCAGATGAAATTTCGCAAGCGTTAATTGCTCAAGCATCACAAGGTGTGTGTGTTCGTTTGATGGTGGATGAAATTGGTCAAGTTTTTGACGAACCCCGCCATGTACTTCAAAACATTTCGTTGTTCAATCACCTTCGCTCTCATGGCGTGCAAGTTGATATGTATCGCCCTGCCTCTCCTTTGAAAATAAATAATCGTTTGCATTGTAAATTTGTTGCCATTGACAATCGCACTGTTTATCTTGGTGGTTCAAACATCGGCGACTACTACACCACATGGTCAGATTCAAATTTGCGAGTAGATGGCGAGTTGGGCAATATCTTCCATACTATCTACGATTTTTTACTGGGCTTTTCTACACAAGGAAAACTTGCTTCTCGTTTGTTAGATATTTCCAATTTGCAAGCAGGCACAGACCGCATCTGGCTGACCGTGCCGCGTCATCAATATCACATTCGGGAAGCCTTGATGAACTTAATCAACTCAGCAGATAAATCTATCTACATCCGCACTTGGTATTTTCTACCCGATGAAGAAATGTTAAACGCTTTATGCACGCAAGCAAAAAAAGGTGTGCAAGTAAATGTTTTGCTTTCGCATGAAACTCGCGTGCGCCTTGTAGATTTTGCAAATCATATTCATGTGCATAAATTGGTCAATGCTGGTGGGAATGTCTATCGTTACACAGGCAAATATATGCACAGCAAAGTCGCTTGGAATAATCACGACGATGTTTTATTCGGCTCTGCCAATGTAGATGCTCATTCGATGAAAGGCAACTTTGAAAGTTGTTTACAAATCAACGCTTCAAACCTGACCTGGGAGTTGCGTCATGCCTTTTACAGTGACCTGACTTCAAGCGTTCAACAAACACCGCATTCTTATCTTCATCGTTCCTTTGCAGATAAAGCCTTGACTCACACCTGCTATCTCGCCTCAGATTGGTTGTAGTTTCCATGTCACTCTGAGGGAGCGATTGTTGCGACCGAAGAGTCTCGTTTTGCGGAGTAGAGATGCTTCGCTCCGCTCAGCATGACATTCTTATTTAGGAGATATAAAATGAAAACTATAAAAATTCTTTCTGTTCTTTTGATTGTTGCAGTACTGGTAATCTTTTATCAAGATATTGCTGATTACTTGAAAATCATCACCGACCAACAAGCCGTTTCAGAATATTTACAAAGTTTTGGAGTTTTAGGTCCAGTTGTGTTATTCTGTTTGCTGATTGCTCAAGTGTTTATTGCTTTCATTCCAGGTCACGCCTTGATGGTAACTGCGGGTTATGTGTATGGTACGCTCGGTTTAATTATCGTTACTGTCAGCACAATATTGGGCAGTCAAATTGCATTTCACATCGCCCGCCGTTATGGACGAAACTTAATCTACAAATTAGCCTCGCAACAAACTATTGAAAAATGGGACAAAGCCGCTCATAATCAAGGCATTCTGTTTTACTTCTTTACTTTTCTTCTGCCTATCTTCCCCAATGACTTGATGTGTTATGTGGCTGGGTTGGCGACGATTTCGCCAAAGAAATTTTTCATTGCCAATGTGTTAGGACGTACTTGCACCGCCATTATTGTGACTATGATTGGCGTGTATGGACTAAATCCGCCTTTATGGTTTATCGTTGTGCTGGCACTTGGAATTATTGGTTTATTTGCAGGTTGGGCGGTGTATCGAAAAAAAAACGTATTGACCAATGAACAGAAACCTGACTCTGTTACTAGAAATAAGAAAAATCGTTTATCTAAAATTTTTGTGAATTCTGTGGTTGTAAAAATTCTATTCTCAACAATATCGAGGCTAATATAAGAGTGCGTCGCACCACAGGCTGTTAGTGAGTATAACTTTCTGAGTGCGACGCACCCAATACCAACAATATCGAGGCTATTATGAAAATGAATCAATTTGAAACCTTCTTAATGAAATTTGACTTGGGCAGAAAAATATATCTGCGTGGCATTGTCCAAAAACTACAAGAAATTTCGCAACTACCGCCAAATAAAAAGATTCTTGAAATCGGTTGCGGAAATGGAATTGGTACACGGTTGATTCATGAATATTTCCAGCCTAGTGAATTAATCGCCACAGAATATGATGAAAGTTTGGTAGAAGTCACAAAGGAGAAAGTCAAAGACTTAAATATTCTTGTGGAACAAGCCGATGCAACAAAATTTAGATTTACAAATAACGAATTTGATGCTGTCGTCGGCTTGAGCGTGATTCATCACATTCCGAATTGGGAAGAAGCATTGGATGAATTGCATAGAATTATCAAGCCAAATGGTTTGTTGATTATCAAAGAACTTTCGATTGATACGTTTAGTACATTTTTTGGAAGAATTTCCAGAAAGTTTGTGGAACATCCGTATGACGAAATGTTTAGCAAAGATGAATTCATAAATTATCTTAAACAAAAAGGATTCATCATCGAAGTTCTCATGCCACATTCTATGTTAGGATTTTTAAGTGATTTTTATTTGGTGGCGCGGAAAATTTAAGTACCGCGATATTTATATCGCCAGTGAATTGCGATATAAATATCGCGGTACTGGGAAAATTATCAGCTAAGAAAAAATTTGATGAAACAGAATCAACTTCAATTAAGAACGAAGCGAAAAGTCAATATCAAAACCCATCCATTTGTCTAGGTCAAAACGTAAGGAAACTCTAATTTTTTTCCTACACGCGCATTCGTGCTTTTTGGTAGAATGCTAAAAGACCTAGGAGAAAAATTATGGCTGGCATGGAACGATTTACACAGCGAGCAAGGCGTGTTCTCACTTTAGCACATGCAGAGGCAGAACGCGCTCGCCAAAATAATATTGGAACTGAGCATTTATTGTTGGGATTAATGGACGAAGAGGGTGGTGTGGCAGGACGTGTGTTGCGCGAATTGGGTATGACCCCAGACCGTGTGCGTGAAGTGGTGCAACGCATTAGTGGTATCTCTGCAAATTTTGACCCGAACCGAGTTGAACTTTCTAGCGAAACACAACAAGTGCTTGAATATGCAGTAGATGAAGCCCGCCGCTTGGGTCATCATTATATTGGCACAGAACATATTTTATTAGGATTGGTGCGTATTGAATCTGTAGCGATGGAAGCATTGCGTAGATTGGGTGTGACTCCCGACCAGATTCGCCGACAGACTCGGCGCGTGTTGAATGAATCCGCTTCATCTTCTACGCCTACGCCTGCCGCACCCGCGGGAAGAAGTACCTCAGGTGGAGCAAACCCCAAAACCCCATTGGTGGACCAACTCGCTACCGATTTAACTTCTAAAGCCGAAGAGAAAAAACTTGACCCTGTTATTGGTCGGCAAATGGAAATTGAACGTGTCATTCAAATTTTGGCACGCCGCACAAAAAATAATCCCGCATTAATTGGTGAACCCGGTGTTGGTAAAACTGCAATCGTAGAAGGTCTTGCTCAAAGAATCATCGAAGGTGATGTGCCTGCTCCATTAATGAACAAACGCTTATTGCAATTAGATGTAGGTTCATTGGTGGCTGGCACAATGTATCGTGGTCAGTTTGAGGAAAGACTCAAACGCATTATTGATGAGTTGAAACAATCTGGTGCAATTTTATTTATTGATGAAGTTCATATGTTGGTTGGTGCTGGTGCGGCTGGTTCATCTGTAGATGCGGCAAATATTTTGAAACCCGCCTTATCACGTGGTGAGTTACAAGTGATTGGCGCAACCACAATGGATGAATACAGAAAACACATTGAATCAGATGCGGCATTAGAGCGTCGCTTCCAACCGATTCAAGTAGATGAACCCAGCGAAGAAGAGACCATTCAAATTCTCAAAGGCATTCGCAATGCTTACGAAGAACATCA
>Ga0224723_1000892_pt1 | contig 19445 bp, 16 predicted proteins | sample Balambano_FR2_Me_FD_161647 | JGI IMG/M metagenome (GOLD analysis project Ga0224723, IMG submission 161647) | Freshwater sediment microbial communities from Lake Towuti, South Sulawesi, Indonesia - Balambano_FR2_MetaG | ecosystem: Environmental > Aquatic > Freshwater > Lake > Sediment | place...
ACGTTGAAGTCCTGCGCGCCCGCTGCCCCCGCCGCCGCCAGCGTGAACGCGGCAACCCAGTCAGCGGGGGATTGGCTCGGCTGCGCGCTGGCGATGGCGTCGCGCAGGAGCGCCGGGTCACTCGTGTAGCCTGCCAGTACTTCCGGCACGTCTGCCACGCGGATGATAGTCATCGTGTCGCCCGCGCTCAACGTGTCGATGATCTCGTCGGCGCGGCGCTGCGCTTCTGCAAAGCGCGTGCCGTCGCCGCTGTCCGTCGCGTTCATGCTGGCGGACGCATCCAGCAGCAGCGCGATCTGCCCGGCGCTGACGGCAGGCACGGTGATGTACGGGCGTGCCAGCGCCAGCACCAGCAGCGCCAGAATCAGCAGTTGCAGGAGCAATAGTAAATTGCGGCGGAGCTTTTGCCAGGGTGTGTTCGCCTCGCGGTCACGCACGACCTGCTGCCACAGGTAGGTGCTGCTCACGGTCAGTTCGCGCCGCCGCAGCCGCAGCATGTAGAGCAGAATGATCGGTATCGCCAGCAAGCCGGCGACCAGCGCCAGCGGGGTTAGCAGGGACATAAGCGGAACTCGTGTGATGTGTCGTAGGGGCAGGATGTATCCTGTCCCTGATATCTCCCAATTCAACCACGAACGTTGCGAAAGGGCAAAGAGCCGCGCACACGGTAGTGTATCGAATTCGGTTGAAACGTGATGTTGTGATACTCATTGCCGGAGGCTAAAGCCGTCCGGCTATCACCAAACAGCCCACTAAAGGGGCTGTTAATGCCCGTTCTGATTCCTAAAGCCCCTTCAGTGGGCTTGAAACCCTTAGCCGGATGGCTTTAGCCTCCGGCAGCGAAAATAGATTCAACCGAATTCGATACACTACCCACAAAAAGACGGCAAGAATGCCGTCTGTACTTTCTCTGCTGCGCGTTCCCTGTACGGACGCCATTCATGGCGTCCACCTACCCGCTGCTCATGACATCAGAGATCAGAGACGCAATAGCGGCACACACACCAACCGCACACCATAGTAGTCGTACCCGACGAACGGAGCGTTGAAGTCGCGGTAGACCGCGCGGGCGCGGTACTGAGGGCTGATGAAAGAGCCGCCCCGCAGCACCTTGGCTTGTCCATTACTATAACCATCTATTACCTCTGGATTGCTATAGTCATTCTGGCACCATTCCCAAACTGTGCCGCCCATATCGAGCGCGCCACACGGTGACTCGCCCTGCGGATACAAGCCGACCGCTGTTGTTCGATTGAGGAAGTACGGGCCAACGCCCTGCTCCTGTTCATCGCAGTTGGCATGTCCGACGCGGTAGCCGTCGCCCCAGGGGTATTCGCGCCCGTCCGTCCCGCGCGCGGCGTACTCCCATTCGGTTTCGACCGGGAGGCGGATGGCGGCAGTTGTACCGATGATCCAATCGGACGTTCCAACATTCACGCCCTTCATGGCGACGTTCAGCCAGCGTGTAAACGCCACCGCCTGATACCAGGACACACTGTCGCGGGGGTGGTTGTGATAGGGCTGGTACTGCTTCGCTATCCCTTGACGTTTGTAATCGTCCGGCATCCCCTCCCACAAGCGCTCGTCGTCGTACTCGCCGGAGTCGATGAAAGCCTGAAACTGGATGAAGGTCACGGGATATTTCGCGATCTTAAAGTCGTAGACAATTTCGTGCGGTTCGTTGTCTCTGCCGTACTTGAAAGTTCCAGCAGGTACGTCGCACCAGGCAAAATCGGGGAGCGCCCTCACCCCCAGCCCGCCCTCCGCGCTTGCAGTCGGGCGTCCCGAACGCAGAGTACCGCTGGGAGAGGGGAGCAGGATCACGCCGACGCCGGGGCGTTTGTCGTCTTTGTGGTTCAGTCGACCCCACTCCGCGACGGCGTAGGGAGAACGCCGCGCGTCTCTGGCAGGCTCGTAGAGCTTTTGCAGTACGACGGCTGTACAGGGTGCGCCGCTTTCCGTCGCCACGCGGTAAGCGAGGTCCGGCTGGACAGGCGTCAGCCATTCGACGACGCGCGTCGCGTCGCCCTCTATGCCCGCCAGCAGCAGCGTCGTCTCTTCCCAACCCGTCGGCATCCACCAGTCCTCGGATGGGAAATAGCGCGTCGCCGGGACGCCGCGCCGCAGGTCTTCGCCCATCTCGTACGCCGCGAAGTACTCCTGCAAAAGTTGATGGCTGAAGCGTATGCTATCGCCCTGTTCCAGGATGCTGGCGCTGACGGCGAAATAGAGCAGCAGTTTGGCATCGACTTCAGGTACAGCGGATTTGAAGGTTTCGAGAACGAATTCAGCACCAACACTGGTGCCAGTGCGCTCGTTCTGCATCCGGTAGGCGAGCGCTGCCAGCCCCGCCTTCTGGCGTTCGTCGGCAATCCAGGGGCGATCAGCGCGGACGGCAGTCTTGCCGCGCTCCTGCATCAGCAGCGCGACGAAGCGCCCGAACAGGTCGCCCTTGTTGCGCGGCGGTTCACCATTCAGCGCAAACAGTTCGATGACGATCGAGAGCAGGAACGGGTTGGTCACCACGCCGAGCATATCCGGCAGCGCGTGCTGCTCGCGCAGGCGCTGGCGGATCGCATTCAAGCTCTTGCGCTCGGGTTCCCAGGCATTGCCGGGTTCATCTTCCGCGTTGAAGAAATTCTGATAGCTGGCACCCTCTGCCTCGCTTTGGTACCAGGCCCAGGCACGGCGTGCCTCGTAACCGGCCAACGCCCAGAAGAGCTTGTCACGGTCTTCGTCTTCGAGATAGTTGCCCATGAACAGGCGCACGCGCTCCAGGTCGAGCGGCGACACGTCGATGCGCGTCAACAGTAGCTTGCGCTCTACGTAATCGAGTTTGCGGCAGGAAACGATCACCGGCACATCAGGATGGTTTTGCAACCAGGCTTCCAGCAAGGGGTGATGCGCGGGGGGCATCTCGTTTAGACCGTCAAGCAGCAGGACAACGCGGTTGGGCAGGTAGTCGCGCAGATGCAGCCCGCTGAATGAGGACTCCAGAAAGGCGGTGAAGTCTTCGCCCGTATAAGCCCCGAGACGGACGAATAGCGGCAGCGGTTCTTTGTAGGGTTCGGCGGTCTCTTCAGCAGCAGTGATCGCATATTCGTAAGCGAGGCGCTCGAGGGTGGTCGTCTTGCCCGCGCCGGGGTCACCGATCAACGCGACCCGGCGGTAGCTGCGCAGCCCCTCACGCAATTCGTCCAGCGTTTCCGTCTTGATTGTCTTACCTTTGTCGGCATCCAGGCTGTGATCGATCTGCTGGTGAATGGCATGACGCATCTCGATTCGGACGCGCGCCGCCGCTTTGAGCTTGACTTTCTGTTCTTCGATACGCGCCGTTGCCGCCATGTCCGTATACAGGTCGCGCCAGTGATCGTACTTTTGCCCGATACTTTGCAGATACGCGATCTCCTGGTCGCGACGCGTCTTCGGGTCAATCTCCTCGACGTTGGCATTCTCCAGCCGTTTAAGCAGCAGCGCAAATCCAGCATCCCAATCCTCGAATGGGATGTAGGTGTGATTGATGATGATGATCGGGCGATGACCCCCGGGGAACACGAGTGGGATGATCGGCTTCTTCTGCGTCAGCGCATAGCTGATTTCCAGCCGCACAAAGCTGTCGGCGCGCTTGAGATCGGGCGTGACGATAACGGCGACATGGGTTGCTTCGTCAATCGCCGTCTCGATCTCACCCGTGAAATCGACGGTCGGATCGATTCGGTTATCCCGCCAGGCATCGACTCCGCGCGCTTTCAAATCTTGATACAAGCGCAGGCTTTCAGCAGAGCCATCTTTACGCGCATACGAGATGAAGACGTTGAGCTTATCAAGCATCGTGTGACGACCATCATGCGTTTGTGGATAGGGAGAACACGATTATAGCGTTGTAAAAGCGGGTTGGCGAACTGCGCGCCTATTGCTTTATCGCCAGCAGTGTGCCACCCTTGCGCCAGCGTTCGCGGGTTGCCAGGATGATTGCCCATGACTGATGCGATACGTTCCAAACTCGTCACGCTCTACGGCGATGTGGACGGGCAGCACACCTACGACCGCCTGTTGGCGATCATCGCCACAGGCGCGCCGCCGCAGCCGCGCACGTTCGCCTTCTCCGAACGTGATGTCGTGCTGATCTGCTACGGCGACCATGTGCGCGGGGAGGGCGAAGCGCCGCTGACCACACTGCACCGTCTGCTGCGCGAGCGCGTCAAACCCGCCATCAACACCGTCCACCTGCTGCCGTTCTATCCCTATTCGTCCGATGACGGCTTCTCGGTCATCGATTACTACGCCGTCAATCCCGACGTGGGGACGTGGGACGACATCGCTGCTATCCGCGCCGACTTCCGGCTGATGTTCGATGCGGTCTTCAACCACATCTCGGCGCAGAGCGCGTGGTTTCAGGCGTATGTGCGCGGGGAAGCGCCGTATGATCAGTTCTTCATCGCGGTTGACCCGACGCTCGATCTCTCCCAGGTGCGCCGCCCGCGCACGCTGCCGCTGCTGACGAAGTTCGACACGGCGCAGGGCGAAAAGCACATCTGGACGACATTCAGCGAAGATCAGGTCGATCTCGACTTCGCCAATCCTGATGTGCTGGTCGAGATGGTGCGCGTACTGCTCTTCTACGTCGAACAGGGCGCGGCGCTCATCCGGCTGGATGCGATTGCCTACCTGTGGAAAGTCATTGGCACGACCTGCATTCACCTGCCGGAGACGCATCTCGTCGTGCAACTGCTGCGCGATGTGCTGGATGTCGTCGCGCCGCAGGTGGCGATCATCACCGAAACCAACGTGCCGCACGACGAGAACATCTCCTACTTTGGCGACGGGCTGAACGAAGCGCAGATGGTCTACCAGTTCTCGCTGCCGCCGCTGATCCTGCACAGCTTCCGCATTGGCGATGCCAGCGCGCTGACGGCGTGGGCGAACACGCTGCACCCGCCCAGCCCCATGACCAGTTACTTCAACTTCACGGCGTCGCACGATGGCGTCGGTGTGACGCCGCTGCGCGGGCTGGTGCCAGACGCGGCGATTGACGCGCTGTGTGCGATGGTGACGGCGCACGGCGGCTTTGTGTCGTACAAGAACAACGCCGATGGCAGCCGCAGCTCCTACGAGATGAACATTACCTACTTCGACGCCATCACGCATCCCGACCTGACGGCGCGCAACCCGGCGCTCGCCTGCCAGCGCTTCATATGTTCACAGGCGATCATGCTGGCGGTCATGGGCGTGCCGGGCATCTACTTTCACAGCCTGTTCGGTTCGCGCAACGACCTGAACGGCGTGGCGCTGACCGGGCGCAACCGGTCGATCAACCGCGAAAAGCCAAATGTAGACCTCCTGCTGCAAGAACTGGCGCAGGAGGGGGTTATTCGCCAGCGCGTCTACACGGCGTATATACGGCTGCTCGCCATCCGCACCGCCGAACCCGCCTTTCACCCGCTCGCCGCACAGCGCATTCTGTCGCTGCATACGGGCGTGTTCGCGCTCGAACGGACAGCACAGGACGGCACAGCACGCGTGATTGCGCTGCATAACGTTGCGGGCGTTGATCTGACACTCGACATCCCTGTGCCATCCACCAGCACATGGCATGATTTGCTCAGCGAGCAAGCGTACACAGCCGATGGGGAGTCACTGCGACTGACGCTGCCCGCGTTTGAAGTCGCGTGGCTCAGGCACACGCTCTGAAAACAAACAACGTGAAATTATGGAGACCTATATGTCCGCGCTGACACGGCTGCATAACCGCATTGACCTCGACAATATCCCGTTCACGGATCGCGGCACGCGCCTGCTGCTGTTCCTGAAATACAACGAAATCTCGATCCGGCTGGCGGAACGCTGGGCGAAATGGGAACGGCTGGTCGGGCATTACCGCCAGCGCCCGCCGATTGTTGATCGGCTGCGCATTCTCGATGCCAGCGGACAGCCGCTCGTCATGACGCCGGATACCTACCCGCACGCCGCCGGATTGCTGACCGACATTGGACGCTTTGAGTGGGTGTTCATCGATCCCGAAACAATGATGCTGCGGCTGCCGGAAGCGCACTCCACGCTGTCATACATCGTGCGCGCCGAACGCGGGCAGACCGACCGACGCGGCGCGACCTTTCACGGCAAGCGCAATGTCGCCTACACGACCAACGCCACCATCGTTAGCAACATCATCACGCAAATCAGCGACGAACTATTCGAGGTCACGCTCAATCTGGACGCAGCGACGGGCGACGAGGTGCTGCTGGTCAACATCACGCCGCGTCTGGCATACAACCGCGCCATCACGCATCCCAACATCGTGCTGGACGAAGCACGCCAGCGTTGGCAGACATGGTTCGACGCCGCGCCGCCGGTCGTGGAACAGTACCGCGATCATTACGAGTATGCCTGGTGGGTGATGCGCGTCGGTCTCCTCAACACACGCTACTTCTTCACGCGCGAGGCTTGCGTGCCATCGAAGATCCATTACGTCGGCGTCTGGCACTGGGATCAGTTCTTTCACGCGCTGGCGTATCGCCACATCGATCAACGGCTGGCAGAAGACCAGATTCGCATCGTGCTGGATCATCAGCGCGAGGACGGAATGCTGCCGGACGCCATCCATGACGAAGGGTTGGTGACGCGGCTGACGCTGCCGGTCGAAGCGGACGTGACCAAGCCGCCGCTGGCAGGCTGGGCGGTGCTGAAGCTGTACGAAAAGTCGGGCAGTCGCGATTTCCTCGAAGAGGTCTACGAACCGCTGTCGCGCTGGCAAAACTGGTGGATGGCGTACAGCCGCAGCGATGGCGTGCTGTGTCAGTATCGGCACCCGTTCTCGTCGGGGCTGGACGACAGCCCGCTGTGGGATGACGGAATGCCCGTCGTCGCGCCCGACCTGAACACGTATCTGTGCCTGCAAGCGGAAAGCCTGGCGACGATTGCCGATGTGATTGGGCTGCCGAACGAGGCGCAGCACTGGCGGGTGATGGCGGACGAGCTGGCAAAGGCGATGCTGACGACGCTGTGGGACGAGAGCAGCGGTGTGTTCCGCGCCCAACACAACGGCGACGCGGTGAATGTGCTGACGCCATTCAACCTGCTGCCGATGTGGGTCGGGCGTTACCCGCAGGCGGTCGTGGCGCGGCTGCTGGCACATCTGAAAAACCCCGACGAGTTCTGGTCCCGCTACCCGCTGCCGACCGTCACGCTCAACGATCCCAGGTTTGACGCCAAACAGATGTGGCGCGGACCGACGTGGGTCAACATCAACTACCTCTTCATCGAGGCGCTGACGCGGCTGGGCGAGCATGAACTGGCGGGGGATTTGCGCCGCAAGACGCTCGACCTGATCATGCAGAACCGCGACATCTACGAATACTATGACCCGGTGACAGCGGAGCGCCCACCGAAATCCGCGCCCATCTTCGGCTGGACTTCGGCGGTGTTCATTGATCTGGCACTTCAGGAGACGGCAGTCAGTTTGGAATGAGCGCAGATTGTTGTCACGCTCAGTCTGCCGCACTTGCCCGTATCGATTAGTATGAGCGCATTTCCTTCAATGTAGACACGAGTGTACTGTAGCACCGATTTCCTTCAGGCAGAGGATTGTACTTTAGTGTGCTTAAGGAGTTAGCCGGGTAGCTCTAGCCTCCGGCAGCGGAAATCGTTTCAAACGAATTCAATACACTTCCCTCCCTCTACAAACTCTCCTTAATCACCTCCGCCAGTTTGCGGTTGATGCCCGGCACGCGCACGAGGTCGTCCACTGACGCGGCGCGGATGGCGTCGATTGAGTTGCCGAACGCCTTCAGCAGCGCCTTGCGCTTGTTCGGTCCAATGCCCGGCACGCCTTCCAACTGGCTGACCATGCCGAGCTTCGTCCGCTGCTGGCGATGCGTCGTGATCGCGAAGCGGTGCGCCTCGTCACGCACGCGCTGGACGAGATAGAGCGCGTCGCTGCGGCGCGGCAAAATGATCGGCGTGCCGTCGCCCGGCAGATATAACTCCTCGAACTGCTTGGCGAGCGATACCAGCGGCACGCGCCCCATCAGCCCAAACTCCGTCAGCACTTCGACTGCCACGTTCAACTGCCCTTTGCCGCCATCGACCATCAGCAGGTCGGGCAGCAGCCGCCACGTCTCATCGCGATCCTGCTTCGCGCCCGGCGGCAGCGGCGTCTGCGCTTCTGTCTGCAACTGCTGCCAGCGCGTGAAGCGGCGCGTCAATGCCTCGCGCATCGACTGGTAATCGTCTGAGCCTTTATGTGAAACGGTGCGGATGTTGTAGCGGCGGTACTCGTTTTTCGCTGCCGTGCCGCGCACGAAGACCACGCGGCTGGCGACGATTGCTGTCCCCTGCGTCGTGCTGATGTCATAGCATTCGATGCGGTTGGGCGGGCGCGGCAGATTGAGCGCCTGCTGCAAGCCGTTGAGCGCGCTTTCCTGCTTGACGGCATCCGCCTCCCACTGCGCCCGCATCATGTGCAGCGCTTCTTCAGCGTTCTGCGCGGCGATGTCGATCAGCTTGCGTTTGTCGCCGCGCTGCGGCACGGTGATCTGCACTTTTTGCCCGCTGCGTTTGTCGCGCAGCCAGCGTTCGATGATGCGCGCCTCTTCGATGTTTTGCGGCAGCACCAGTTCGTTGGGGATTTCGGCGCTTTCGCTGTAAAAGCGCTTGACGAACTCCTCCAGCACCTCGGCGTCGGTTTCGCCTTCGGTCGCGTCGAGCGTGCGCGCATCACTGCCGATGAGTTTGCCGTTGCGCACGAACAGGATTTGCACGACGGTATCGCCCTTCTCGCGCGCAATCGCGATTACGTCCTGATCGGCGAAGTCGTTGCTGATCGCCTTGTGGCGCTGGGTGATGTACTCGATGGCACGCAGTTGATCGCGAATCGACGCCGCGCGCTCGAAGTCGAGCGACTCGGCAGCGGCGGTCATCTCGGCATTCAGCCGTTCGACGACCGGCTCCGCCTTGCCGCTCAACACGTCCATCAGTTCCTGGATCATGGCGCGGTACTGCTCCTGATTGACCGCGCCGATGCATGGGGCGTTGCAGAGCTTGAGGTCGTGGAACAGGCAGGCGCGGGCGTCCTTACCCGTGATGTCGCGGTCGCACGTCAGGTAAGGGAACGCCTTGCGCAGCGTTTGCAGCGTGTTCTGCACCGCCCACATTGCCACATACGGACCGAAGTAGCGGCTGCCGTCCTGCTCGACACGGCGCGTCGTTTCGATCTTCGGAAACGGCATGTGCCAGAGTACTTTGATGTACGGGTACTTCTTGTCGTCCTTGAGGCTGATATTGAAGCGCGGCTGGTGGCGCTTGATGAGCGTCTCTTCGAGGATCAGCGCGCGGACTTCGTTCGCCTCGACGATGTACTCAATATCGACGATGCGCTCGCGCAGTTGCAGCGTCTTGAGGCTGCCTTCGGCGCTGGAATTAAAGTAGCTGCGGACGCGGTTGCGCAGCTTTTTCGCCTTGCCGACATAGATGATCGTGCCGCGCGCGTCCTTCATCAGGTAGACGCCCGGCAGCATCGGCAGGTTCTTGAGGATCGTTTGGATGTGGTCGGAGGGTGTGAAGGACATGGGCGGTTGGCTTTTGGGTATCAGGTATCAGGCGTCAGGTATCAGCTTATGGCGGTTGGGTGATAAGTGTGCTGTGTTGTGTTATATGCGATGGAGGGATTATAGCATAGATGTTCGGTGGTGGGGGGGGTGTGCCAAGCGCTGAAGCGCCCGGCTAACATTTTCCGTCCACTAAAGGGACGGGTACAGCTATTCGTCGAGTGCGTCCCTTCAGTGGACGCTTCCGTAATAGCCGTCGGCTTCAGCCGATGGCGCGAAAGATAAGCCGAGCGCTTTAACCGACGATGTGCGTGCTGTGTCAGGTCGAGCCGTGATAAACTAAGAGGCGATAGCGGAGAGGATATGCCGATGTTTGTCATTCATGATGAGTCACTCATCAAGCAGCTTGAGACGATTGCAGAACACAAAGGCGCAGGTGTAGAGGATGTGCTGCGCGAGTGGGTCGCGGCGTACCCCGCAGCCACGCCAACCCCTGAGCCGACGGATATGGTGCCGGGTTCATGGGAGTGGATCAACGCCCATCTTGACGAGGCAAGTTTTGGTACGGACGCGCCACTTTCTGGCGAAGAAGCTGAAGAAGTATTGGATCGAGAATTTGGCGACTATATCTACAACCGGATGAATAATGGCACTTCCGACAATTCTCGTTGATAGCAGCTTCTTATACAGCGTTATCGACCATAATTCGCCGAGCTATGTACAAGCCCGCCAAATCATCCGTGTGAAGAAGGCGATTTATCTCGTTCCGGAAGTGACACTGACGGAGACTGCCTTTCTTTTTAGAAGACAAGGAGGCTCCCCGGCAGTTGCGAGATTCCTTGCAGGACTGACGGTTGCAAAGTTGCCTTTCGTGTCTGTTACACAAGACGATCTTGTACGGGCGCGCGAAATCCTGCTTGCCTATCCCACCGCCAAGCTCGATTTCGTCGATTGCTGTATCGCCGCGCTTGCCGAACGCATGAACATCACGCAGCTATGCACTTACGACCAACGCGACTTCAGCATCATACGCCCACGCCATGTCGGGAGCTTCGTGCTATTGCCGTGATTCATAGCTTCTTCGCCTGGCCGACGTAGATGAGCGTGCCGCGCGCGTCGTTCATCAGGTAGATATAGCATGGATGTTCAGGGAGGGGAGCAACGAGTCAGGCTAAAAACGAACATTGTAAAGATACGTATGAAAGTCGTATAAATATGTGCAGGCAAAGATTAAGGTTTCTAAATCTCATTGCCAAGCGTCGTGATTGTCGCTAAGATATGTTGAGTTTCTTAAACGTTTTACATACTTTACTACCTAATGATGACAAGTCCAATACGATAAAGGCATAATAGAAGCCTCTACTAGTGAGTCACTTGACGATTTCCTGCCTGGCTGGATGCCTAACCAAGAACTGTCACGGAGAGAGAATGTCGTGGATAAATTGAATGGCTTCTACCGGAACTACATTAAGACCTTTGCAGTTGGATTAGCAGTTGTTTTCGGTTATGTCATCCAAGTTGCAAGCCCTGAAATCGAAAAGCAAATTTTAGTGTGGCTTCCAAATCTCCCGCAAGCTGCAGCTTTTTTTGTAAGTCTACTTGCTCCGTCAGGATTGATCTTCGGGGTTGTGTTCGCCATAGGGGAATGGTTTATCCGCTGTCATTTGTGGCGATACATTCATCCTGACCTCAACTTCAATGGAAAATGGTCGAGTTATACTTATTTTATTCATCGGCACATCGCCAGAGATGGGGACCATGGAGAATTCAGTTCATTTCCATCCAATTACAATATAACGATAAAGCAAGATTGCATAAATATATCAATTGAACCATCTACTGGAAAGAAAGCTGCGAAATGGCGATCAATTGCATTGACATTAACAGACAAAGGTAAGCTGGAATTTTGCTACGAAGTTACCTACGACGGTGATCCTAAGTATCCGGACGAAGCAGTTGGTTATGAGGAAATGGATGTCACTAAGTCATGGGCTTTTGGGTTGCCGATTCTTATGAGTGGGAACTTCTATCACTGTGCCGCCGGACAAAAGCCTGTTTATAGTGGAAATACAATCTTTGTGAGAAGTAGTCACAAAAATAGAGTTACTTTGGACGACCTTCCGGATTATGCAGCCAATATCATTCCTGGAATTCACACATGATCTCAACAAGCGTCAATGACTACCTGATAACTGGAGCAACATCTGACATTGGTTATGCTCTCTTAGAATACTTAGCCGGTGTAGATTCGGGTAAAGTACTGGCCGTATCGCGTAGTACTCTAGATAAGGACCGAGCGAAATTACCTAATGAAAGCAAATGTATTGAGGGTATTGACCTACTTGATCCCACGAAACTAAACAACCTTAAGCATGTGGCTGATGAGTATTTTAAGGCTCCATTTACCCTTATTCACTGTGTTGGGGACTTCTGGCATCACAAGCCGCTTATCGAGACATCTTTTGATGAAGCATCAAGGCTGATTCTGAGCCACTACCTCACCTTGTTTAATGTTTCTAACACTCTACTGCCGCTCATGATCCGTCGCAAGGGTGGGCGCATTCTTGCTTTTAGTTGTAACTCTGTCGGCTACAATTATCCAGATATGGCGGCATTTACCTCCGCCAAAGCTGCGGTTGAAACCTTAATCAAGTGTATTGCCAATGAATACTCAAAATACAATATCATTGCCAACGCACTCGCGTTATCGACCGTTAGAACAGACAAAGTCGTTCGGGAAAAGAAGCAAAAATATCATAAACACTATATGTCAACTCACGAGCTATCTGAGCTTATAATTGAATCAGTAACCAATTCGTCGAAATACATCAATGGTAATGTCATAAAGCTTCTCAAGTATAGTCCATTCTATTACAAGGAAGGCTACTACAAGAGGAACCCCATTCACTTGGAGCATGTACCACCTATTGAATAGTCTGCCCACCAGGGCAGTGACGCAAGCGACAGAGCAATGGCGGACGCCTCACACGGCGTCCGCCGTCCGCAATATCTTCGCCATCGCCTTGCCCTTCGCCAGCTCGTCGATCAGCTTGTCCATATAGCGCAGTTCCCGCATCGTCGGCTCTTCGATCTCTTCCACGCGCACGCCGCACACGACGCCTTTAATCAGCGCCCGCGCAGGGTTCGGCTGCGGCGCTTCCGCGAGAAACGTCTCACAGTCAGTTTGTTTGTCCAGCTGCGCGGCTAACCCTTCCTGACTGTAGCCTGTCAACCAGCAAATGATCTCGTCCACTTCGGCTTTTGTGCGCCCTTTGCGCTCCGCTTTGGCGACATACTCAGGATAGACTCGTGCGAAACTCATGGTGTAAATGCGGTGCTTGGTCATGATAGCCCCCTAGCTGTGTCATCCCTGTATGTTATCACACATAACGGTTTCAAAGTCCCGCTCCCCCGTCGTGCCGCAGTGCATTGCGCAACGTATTGCCGATCTGCACGACGAATGGGAGAGATTTAGGGGGAGGGCTACCCCCCCGACACCTCCGGCGTTTCGGCGGGTGCGGCGTCTTCGGTAGCAGCCGGCGCTGCCTCTTCCGTCGCGGTGATCGGCGCAGTCTCCGCAGCCGCAGGGCGCGCCATATACCACGTCACATAGATGCCGATGCCGAGCGCCGCCGCGATCAGCCAGCCCGTCAGCGTCAGGCGCATCCAGCGCTTGATGTTCTGAACCTTAAACCAGTCCGGCAGTTGGTTTTCAAACCACATGCGAATGACCAGATACGTCGCGGTGATCTGCGCCAGCGCGCCGATGACCAGATGCAGCGTCGGCAGAATGTAGCGCGGATTGCTCAGGTTTTGCCCCAGCGTCGGCAGCACCCCCTGCGCATACGACGCGATCATCAGCCAGCCGATCAATATCCAGTTAACGATCATGATCGTCGTCATCGTCGGCTTGTGGTGCGTATCGAACCACTTGCGCCGCGCGAAATAAAACCCGACCAGCATCGCCGGGACGATAAAAAGAATGTACGCCAGCAGCGTCAAATCCGCCAGCAGGCTGGCTCCAGTTCCCAGAAAGCCCGGCTGCATCCGCAAATCCATCGTCTTCCCCCTGATATTCAAAATAACAGGTCAAACAAAGGGCTTCAGCCCCTTGTACGATCCCTGTGCAAGTCTAGATGGAAATCGTATTCCGCGCACAGTTTGGATGTAAAAAACTCCCTGGCGTCCTCTGCGTCCTTGAGATACAAAAGATTACGCTATGCGCAACTCAGACGATCCGCTACCATTTGCATGTTTTGAGTAACGTGCATGTGCAAAGGTACGGATGTGACGGACGAACCCGTCTTCGGATTTCTGAATGTCGATAAGCCGCTGGGCATGACCAGCCACGATGTCGTGGCGCGCGTGCGGCGCACCTTCGGCGTGCGCAAGGTCGGTCATGCTGGGACGCTTGACCCACTGGCGACGGGTGTACTGGTGATTTGTATCGGCGGGGCAACGCGCCTGAGTGAGTACGTGATGCACGCCACCAAGCGCTACACGGCACAGGTGCATTTCGGGATTACCACGTCCACCTATGATGCTGAAGGCGAGGTGCTGGACACCCGTGACGCCAGCCACCTGACGCGCGCTCTCATCCTCGATGCCCTCAATCCCTTTGTCGGCAGCATCCAGCAAGTCCCGCCGATTTACAGCGCGATTAAGGTCGACGGACGCAAGCTCTACGACATCGCCCGCGCGGGCGAAACGGTCGAACTGGAAGCGCGCAGCGTCACGATTGAGCGCATTGACCTGCTCAACTGGCAGCCACCTGTCGCCACGATTGATGTGACCTGCAACGCTGGTACTTATATTCGCAGCCTGGCGTATGATGTGGGCGAAGCGTTAGGGACGGGCGCACACCTGGCAGGTTTGCGTCGTACCCAAAGCGGCACATTCCTGATCGCCGACGCTGCCGAGCCGGACGTGATCTTCAGCGATCCGCTGTGGCGCGAACGGCTCGTTCCGGCGCATGTGGCGCTGGCGGGCTGGCGGCATGTGCTGCTTAATGAAGCGCAGTCGGACATCATGGCGCACGGCGGCGCGGTCGCACATGAGAATGCGCCGGAAGGCGAACTGGCGCTGGCGTATGCGCCCGGCTTCCGGCTGCTGGCGGTGGTACGGGCCGAAAGTGGCGTCTGGGTACCGCAAAAGGTCTTCTGGCGGGGCTAACCGCCTCTTGCACGAAATATGCTATAGTATCGCTATCAATCGCTATTGTGGGTACGATGCCATGCTGGTTCGCGAGCAGTTGATCGACGCAGAGACGTTTTTCGAGATCGCCAGCTTGCCGGAAAATGAAGAACGACGGCTGGAACTTGAAGATGGGATCATTGTTGATATGGGATCGTCCACTCGGTTGAATACGGTCACAGGCAGTCGTATCAATTACTTCCTGAATGCGTGGGTACTGCCGCGTAAACTAGGATTTGTGACTGGAGCGGATGGTGGTTTCAAGCTGGCAATTGGACGTGTACGCCGCCCCGATACTGCATTTATGTCATTGGCACGCGCAGTTAATCTTCAGGGTGTCGAGTTTGACGGCGCACCCGATCTCGCTGTGGAGGTCGTATCGCCGGATGAAGACATCTTCAAGAAAGCGCGTGAATATCTAGGTGGAGGCGGGCGTATGGTCTGGGCAGTCTATGCCGAAGAGCAAACCGTCTATGTCATGCGACTGGATGACAAGGGCATTCTGACGAGCGTGCCATATGGCATAGACGACACGCTCGATGGTGGCGATGTACTGCCGGGTTTCACGCTTGCGGTGCGCGAGATATTCGATTAGACGGCATCAATTTCAGGCTATCGTTTCTGGTTCCAGCGCCGCCAATGCCTCCGGTGTTCCGATGCTTTCAAGCGCATCAACGGCGACTGTCCGCAGATTATGATCGGGACTGTGCAGCGCTTCGATCAATGCTGGCACGGCTTTTGGACTCCCAATATCCCCCAGCGCCCAGGCAGCCGCGATGCGCACACGACCATCGGGATCAGCAAGCGCCTGAATGAGCGGGTCAATTGCTACCTCATGTCGTAACGTCCCTAACGCTGATGCTGCAGCTTTGCGTACTTCAACACTCGGATCCTGAAGTGACTTCATAATCACTGGCGTGGCAATAGTATCGCCCATCTGTAATAACGCTTGAATTGCATTTACACGGCTTTGAGGGCTATGTTTTGCCTGATGCTGTCTTTGAATTTCCTGGAGTTGGTTTATCAACTCCTGCCATTGCTGCTCGCGTTGCTCTGCGTGTTGGAAATCAACACAGGCTGCCCCATACAGGCGAATCGGGATTTGTGTCGGTTGTAAAAGTAGTTGCACAATTGGAACACTATGCCCCAGTGCATATGCCCATTCGTAGGTGACAAGATTGGACATTGCAGATTGGGGTGTCATGACTACCAGCACGGCAAAGCACTCATTTATTGCGCTGTCAATTCCCCTCCGCCATTCTTCGCTGCCAGTCAACCGTGCAGCGTCCACCCAGGTGTCAATGCCGCTTTCTTCCAGCTTTGTCATTAACTGCCCGACAAATTCGCTGTCTGCGCGCGAATAGGAGATGAAAACCTTTGTCATATCACGAACCCTCTACCTCATATGCCGCTTATTGTACCATCAGTGTTGAATAGTCAGGCATCGTCGTTCAAAGTTGGGTGATTAACATCAGGCAATAGACGGCTCAAGAATCGATTTCGCAAGCGCTCCATCGCTTCTTCAAAATAATCGTCCGGAATGCGAATCCCATTGTAACGTGAAAGCAAGGTCATAGGACTGTTTAAAGCTGGCTGATGCTTTTGAAAATTGAAACCAGCAAACATTAATGGCACGATGTTACGGTGATGGCGGATTGCATGTTCTATTTCGAGCCGCAAAATATCATCTGATTTGACACAACGTTTGAGTGCAGTCGGCGTGAGAATGACCAAAAAATGTGGACGCTCATCAATCTGTCGGCGGATAGTTTCGAGCCAGCCGCCTGAGTCGATGCTGTGGTAGTCGATAAAGACATCGTACTCGTGCAGCCGAAGTTCGTAATACACCGACCGTGCCATGTAGATGTCTTTATGACGGTAGCTGATGAAGACTGATTTCGAATTCATCCCAACATGCCCGCGCTGAAGATTTGCCCCGGCTGGATGACAATCGGTTGCGCGGTATCGACTGTCGCCAGTAAATCGTAGGTCGTCGCGCCCGTGATGCGCACCGGAACGATTTCACCAACGGGAAGCTCGCCCTCAACAATCACATAGCCGTCGATCTCCGGCGCGTCGCGGTAGCTGCGACCGAGTGAGATTGTGCCTTCGACCGGGTTGCCGTCCTCGTCTTCGCCTTCGCCGTGACCTTCAACCAGAATATCGAGCGTCTTGCCGACAAACGCCTGATTCTTCGCCAGGCTGATGCCCTGCTGTAATTCCATCAGCCGATTCCAGCGTTCTTCCTTCACCTCGTCATCGACCGGATTGGGCAGCAGCGCGCTCGGCGTGCCGATCTCATACGAATACTTGAACGCACCGACACGATCAAATTGCAGATCACGCACGAATGTCATCAGCCCCTCGAACTCGGCGTCGGTTTCGCCGGGGTAGCCGACGATGAACGTCGTTCGCACGGCGAGATCGGGCATGACGCGGCGCATGTTGGCGAGCGTCTCGTAAACCCATTCGATCTTCGCCGGGCGCTTCATGCGCAGCAGCGTATCGTGGTGTCCGTGTTGCAGCGGAATATCGAGGTAGTGCAGCACCTGCCTGTGCTTTGCCATCGTCTCGATCATGCGCGGCGTCACGTAGCCGGGGTAGGCGTACATGATGCGAATCCAGTCAATACCCGGCGCGGCGGCGGTGATACCATCGAGCAGATGCGCCATGCCGTCCTTCAAGCCGAGGTCATAGCCCCAGTCGGTCGTATCTTGTGCGATCAGGACGACTTCGCGCACGCCGAGTTCCTGCAACTGCACCGCCTCGCGGACGATGCTTTCCAGCGGGCGGCTGACGGCAGTACCCTTAATCTTTGGAATCGCGCAGAAGGCGCACGGGCGGCGGCAGCCATCGGCGATCTTGAGATACGCACTTGCCCCCTGCACGCTGGCGCGCAGCACACCGCGCTCATCCAGCCCGACAGTCGGCGCGTCGGTCGGCAGGTGATAGAGCGGCTCTGGATGATTGCGGTCGCGCAGCTTGCCGATGAAGTCGAAGATGTCCATCCAGCGCCGCGTGCCGATCACGCCGTCCAGCCCCGGCACCTCCTGCACCAGCACGTTGCCATAGCGCTGCGCCAGACAGCCCGCCGCGATCACCATCTGATGGCTGCGCCTGCCGTCCACCAGTTCGCGCAGCGCATCAATGCTTTCCTGCTTGGCGCTGTCGATGAAGCCGCAGGTGTTGACGATCAGCACCTCTGCCTTGCGCGGATCGCCGACGCCGCGCATCCCGTTCTGGTTCAGCAGCTGGGCAATGCTTTCGCTATCGACGGTATTCTTTGAGCAGCCGAGACTGAGCAGGTAGTAGTTATCTTTGCGCGACGCCACGGGTGGGAGTACTCCGTTACTGGTAATGACAAAACGTCGCGCATTATAGACGACGGCGGGCGAGAAGTGTATGATCGAAGCTTGAGACTTACAGCTACACGACACCGTATAGATATTTATCACGACGAAAAGGTGTAACTATGAGTGACCAGATCGACTACCAAGCCGTGCGCAAAGACGTGGAAGTCCAGCTTGACAAACGCAAGCGCCTGAGCCGCCTGATATTCTTTATTACGAGCCTGTTCATGTATGTCTTGTTCATGCTCATGGGGTGGGATATGGCGAGTTCCGCCAATATCCTTGCTTCGGAAAACACCATCGGTGCAATGGTTATGCTGAGCGTTGCAGGATTTATCGGCGTGCTGTTCCAGTTCATCTCGGTCATGCTCGACACGAAAAACGCCGAAGATCAACTGCGCAAGCAATTGATGGGCGAAGCGCTGGGCGCGCAAATTCTGCGTATAGGCAGCGCGGCGGAAAAAGCCAAGCCGAAGCGCGAAATGACAGTGAGCGACGACGGCGAGCTTGAGCCAGTCTCGATGGACGAACTGCTGGACGAGCAGGAGACAGCGCGACGGACGCAGGGGAGATAGTGCTACCACGAACGTAACAAGGCGGACAAATTGCCTGGTTGCGCAAGGTCGTGATTTTGTTACAATGGAGACAAATCACTCGTGACTGCAAATAATGCGCGCGAAGCATAGGGAAGGGACAAGGGGATATGGACTTGCTGCCTGCGAGCGAAGGCTTCGCTCAGATTAAGGTCATCGGTGTCGGCGGCGGCGGCGGCAACGCCGTCAACCGCATGGTCGCGGAAGGGCTGGGTGGTGTCGAATTCATCACTGTCAATACCGATAACCAGGCGCTGATGCTGTCGCGCGCCAAGACGCGCGTGCGCATTGGCGACAAGCTGACGCGCGGGCTGGGCGCGGGCGGCAACCCCGAAATCGGGCGCAAAGCGGCGGAAGAAAGCGCCGACGAACTTTACGAAGTGCTGCGTGGTGCGGACATGGTCTTCATCGCCAGCGGTATGGGCGGCGGTACCGGCACAGGCGCTGCGCCCGTCGTGGCGCAAATCGCCAAAGAATTGGGTTCGCTGACGATTGGCGTCGTCACCAAGCCGTTCTCGTTTGAGGGTGCCAAGCGCCAGCAATCGGCGGAAGCGGGCATCGAAGCGCTCAAGAGCCAGGTCGATACGCTGATCGTGATCCCCAACGACCGCCTGCTGCAAATCGCCAGCAAGAATTCGACGCTGCAACAGGCGTTTTCGCTGGCAGATGATGTGCTGCGGCAGGGTATCCAGGGCATTTCCGAACTCATCACTGTGCCAGCGCTGATCAATCTCGACTTTGCCGATGTGCGCACGATCATGAGC
>Ga0224723_1000893_pt1 | contig 19407 bp, 14 predicted proteins | sample Balambano_FR2_Me_FD_161647 | JGI IMG/M metagenome (GOLD analysis project Ga0224723, IMG submission 161647) | Freshwater sediment microbial communities from Lake Towuti, South Sulawesi, Indonesia - Balambano_FR2_MetaG | ecosystem: Environmental > Aquatic > Freshwater > Lake > Sediment | place...
CCCTCCCCCCCCTCTTCCTCACTTCGTCCCAAACAAGCGATCGCCTGCATCTCCCAATCCAGGAATAATATAACCGTGTTCATCTAAGTAATCGTCAATGGCGGTAGTATAAAGTGGTACATCTGGATGAACTTCACAGAAATGCTGCAATCCTTCCGGAGCAGCAAGTAAGCAAATAAACTTAATTGACAAAGGATTAGTCGATTTTAAACGTTCCACCGCAGCAACGGCTGAATTACCGGTAGCTAACATCGGATCGACGACTAGCATATCTCGCTTATCTACATCATGGGGAACTTTAAAATAATATTCCACTGGTATAAAAGTTTTAGGGTCACGGTACAAACCTACGTGTCCCACTCGGGCTGATGGCATCAACTCTAACATTCCATCTAAGATACCTTGCCCTGCCCGCATTAATGAAACCAATACTAACTTCTTATCAGGTGCAAGTATAGGAGCATTCATCGGAGCTAGTGGAGTTTTAATTAATTCATGTTTTATAGGTAAATCCCGCGTAATTTCATAAGCTAATAGCAAGCTAATTTCTTTGAGAAGAGAACGAAATTTTGCTGTACTAGTTTCAGCTTTACGCATCAACGTTAGTTTGTGTTGAATTAATGGATGCTCTATTAATGTTACTTGTTTATACATATTTTATATTATAAATAACTAGTGATAGCTAAAATACTGTGCCATCACTTTCTACCTGTATAGGAGGAATACCACCAGTTCTAAGTTGAGCGGCGATTTTTCGTCCAGCTGTCCAAGTACCACCTTGCAGAATTTTTACCAGTGGTAGTTCTGATGCGCTAATACCTAATTTTTCCCGGACTTTATTAGCTATAAGATCCAAAAGAATTACAGTCAAAGCACGCCACTCAACTATAACTTCTGACTCTACAGGATAGGATGAGTGCAAAATATCTACATCTTTAACAATCAATAGTCCTAGGTCGATGCATAATCCTCCATTACGATATTCTGGCAATCCAGTCAGAATATCTAAATCGGTAATTTCTAAACCGAGTTCTTGGAGTGGTTCTAGCAAAGAGTAGGTAAGCCATTGTGACAGTTTATGATATGGCACTAATCCGGAATAAGGTGTTGTTTCTAAAGGTGGGTATTTCCAAACATCACCAAGGTTAACACCATTAATTTCTATTCGTCCAGACCAAATGTTGCTCAGTCCTTCTAATACTGCATTTAATACTATTGTCGCAGATAACTGATTATTTTTAGCTTTTTGTAACAAATAATTGACTAAATTACCTGGACGAGGAATATTATTACCGAACATTTCTGGTGATCCGGATAATACCTGACCAAGTTTTTGTAATAACTTCAATCGTCCAGAAATTCCGACTAAAGGATTTTCAGAAGTTACTTGAAAACCAGCTAAGAATTCTTGTTCTGTAAATGCTTGCAACTTTTGAGCATCAACTTGCAACAAAGAACGACTATCATTGGAAAAAGCTCCTTGACAAAACAGATTAAAACTAGCTATAGCTAATCCTTCACTGCGTCTAAAACTTAATTGTGTTTCCTGTTCATAATAACGCCACTTATCCCCAGCACCAGCATCCAAAAGAACACTAACAATTACCAAATCAAATTTTGCTGCTGCTTTTTGCTGCGGTGTGAGTCCGCTCAACATCTGATCGAGCTTTGCTAACCTAGGTATATCTACTTCAAAATGACGCCAACGACTGTGAAACGGTATCTGTAAATCTGAATAGTTAGAGTACATGACCTCAATCACATAATCGGCTACTCGCTCTAACTGTGTCAAATCACAATCAAAGTAACGAGACTTTCCCTCATTGACCAAAGCAAAAACTTGCTTGCAACGCTCCCGAATCGCAATAGGCGATCGCAAATAAGCAATTAATTCTTGGATTTCCACGCTTCCCATCTCCAGCGAAATCATATCTTCTTTGTGTCTGGAGTGGTTAAATAAATTCCTGATTTACAAACCACACCAAACATAGAGAAAGATTTACTAATCTAAACCACGTCCTTTGACTTCAGCCAAACCATTGGTATCTAATACCTTGCCTGTGGTAAAATATCCAGCAGCTTTTTTGGCTTCGATTTCCACCCGCGCATCTTGGGGAATTAAATCTTCTGGAATCGGAACTCGCTCTCCAATTTCAATACCCGACTGAGCGATCGCATTATATTTCATATTACTCATGGATACCATCCGGTCAATGCGAGTAATACCCAGCCAGTGAAGTACATCTGGCATTAATTCTTGAAAGCGCATATCTTGCACACCTGCGACACATTCAGTGCGTTCAAAATAGGCATCAGCGCGATCGCCTCCTGCTTGACGCTTGCGGGCATTGTAAACTAAGAATTTCGTGACCTCTCCTAAGGCACGTCCTTCTTTACGAGAATATACAATTACACCGACTCCTCCAGACTGCGCTGTTTGAACGCACACCTCAATTCCATGTACTAAGTAAGGACGACAAGTGCAAATATCTGACCCAAAAACGTCAGAACCGTTGCATTCATCATGTACCCTGACAGCGACAGGTTTGTTCGGGTCAGTAATTGCTCCAATATCACCAATAATATATACCGTAACCCCTCCAATTGGCGGCAAAAATACCTCTAAATCTGAGCGTGTCACGAGTTCTGGGAACATTCCGCCAGTTTGTTCAAATAAAGCGCGGCGTAATTCTCCTTCAGTAATTTTAAAACGTTTAGCAATACCTGGTAAATACCAAACAGGTTCGATAGCAGCTTTCGTAACCACCAAATCACCACCAGCTTTCATCACCTTACCATCAATTTGCAAACGCCCTTTAGCGATCGCTTCTTGTAGTTCTGGCATATTGATGTGTGCTTTAGTAATGGCGATGCTAGGACGAATATCGTACTCTTGCTGATAATAAGATGTAAACACCTCCCCCACAACAGCACCAAATGGGTCTAGGGAGACAATTTTATCAGGATCAAACCAACTTGGGTGAGGGCCGATATGTTCTACCGGGGAAGTATTAGTTAAATCTGCTCGGTGGTTTGATTGAAGCGCACCACTGGCTACTGCTAAGGCCCGATAAATTGCATAACCACCAGAGTGACTACCAATTACATTCCTGTGTGTCTGCTTAGTTAACGTTGCAACAATTGGCCCTCTTTCCATAGCAGAATGCGCTCCCCAGTGAATAGGGATTGGTTTTGGACCGAAGCGGCTAGGATGGGAAGTAAGAACAATATGCCTGGAAAGACTATTTTGCTTTGGCATAGTAATTAATTTTGGTAATGTTTTTATCAACTATTTACTCAATAGTCATTCTTTCAATACCACTTTCGCCCATTATTGCTAAAAGCGTAAGATACCCATGACCAATCATTTGTCTAAGAACAGAGAAGGGAAAGTTATTTATAACATATAATGAACGTAAAGCAATTTATTTTTATAGTGGTGTGAAAAGACAATCCAGGCAGCTAGTGTCAAAAGTTAAAAGTAAAAATTAAAAAGGTAAAAGAGAAAACCTTACTAGGTAAGCTTTGAAGAATAAGACAACAAGCTATTCTTCCGTGTGCCTTGACATTGCTTTATTTCCTTCAATCTGTACTACTACAGCAAGAAACAGTATTCTACGCTACAGTAGCTCATACACCAATACTTTTATTAAGTAATTTAGCAAAAATTTTAAAGCGATTTAAAAAACTGAGATATATGATCATTGTGTGCGAAATTTGATGCCAATTTACTATTATCAGCCCAAATTCATGGATTCTTTATTTATCAATTCTCTACTTGAAGATTTGAAAAATTCCGATGAAGCGGTACGCGAACACGCAACCAGAAAACTTTGGCGTATTTGGTATCAGCAGAAAGGAATTTACGGGTTAGAAATTATTGAACGCAGTCAAAAACTGCTAGATTCCGGAGAAATTAGCTCTGCAGAAGCGGTATTATCACAATTAGTTGAAGACCAGCCAGATTTTGCTGAAGCTTGGAATCGTCGAGCCTTCCTTCATTACACCACTGGGGATTATAACAAATCTTTAGCAGACTGCCAAATGGTTGTTCAACTTAATCCTGTACATTTTGGCGCACTACATGGTATGGGTTTATGTTACGCTGCTATGGGAGAATATGTAAAAGCGATCGCAGCTTTCCGTCGTGCATTGAAAATTCAGCCTTATTCCTTAGTAAATCAAAAATTGATTTTAGAATGCACGGCTAGATTGAGTTGATTATTAATTGTCTACTGTGTACTGCAAACAAATGGCTGCTAATTTAACCAACCTCACCACTGCTTTTACCAACATAGAAACAATCACCGAATCTTCACAAATTGCCAAACTATCTCAGGATTACCACACTTTTAGCCCAGTGCTTCTACCTAAATTAGCTGGGAAAGTTGGAGATATAGTTGTACGTCCTGCTAACAAAGAACAAGTATTAAAAGTTGCTGCAATTTGTGCAAAACAACGTTTACCAATAACTGTACGCGGTGCAGGTACAGGGAATTACGGTCAATGCGTACCTCTGCACGGGGGTGTAATTTTAGATATGACGCGGATGCAGGAAATTCTATGGGTAAAACCAGGGGTTGCACGAACAGAAGCAGGAGTTAAATTAGCGGCAATTGATAAAAAAGCACACGGTAGTGGTTGGGAAATACGCATGGCTCCCTCTACTTACAGAACAGCAACCATAGGCGGATTTATTGCTGGTGGTAGTGGGGGTATCGGTTCTATACAATATGGTTTACTAGCTGATAGAGGTAATCTCCTTGGATTACAAGTTGTCACATTGGAAGAAGAACCCCGAGTAATTGAATTACGGGGTGATGATGTGCAAAAAGTTAATCATGCTTGGGGAATTAACGGTATTATTACTGAAGTGGAAATTGCTTTAGGCCCAGCTTATCCTTGGGCTGAGGTAATTGTTACCTTCCCAAATTTTATGGCTGCGGCTTCCTTTGGGCAAGCTTTGGGTAACGCTGATGGCATGATAAAAAAGTTAATTTCTATTTTTGCTTCTCCAATTCCCCAATACTTTAATCCTTTACGGCAATATATTAGCGATGGTAGTCATGCTGCTTTGTTGATGATTGCTGAATTTAGTTTAGAATTATTACCCGGTTTAGTAGAGCAGTTCGGCGGCAAGATAACCTATGAAAAACCAGCCCAAGAAGTTGGAAAAAATTTGAATTTAGCAGAGTTTACTTGGAACCACACAACTTTACACGCTCGCAATGTAGATACTTCTATTACTTATTTACAAAGTATATTTCCTGCACGTATGGAATTAGTAGAGCATATGTATCAGTATTTTGGCGATGAAGTAATGATGCATTTAGAATTTTTCCGGGTGAATGGTGTGGTTATTCCCGGTGCTTTACAGCTTGTGCGTTACACCACTGAGGAGCGTTTAAACGAAATTATCCGCTATCACGAAGAAAAGGGCATATTTATTGCTAATCCCCATACATATATTATTGAAGATGGTGGTAGAAAAGTTATTGATCCAGAACAGTTAAAATTTAAAGAAATGGTTGACCCCTATGGATTGATGAATCCTGGTAAAAGTAAAGTATTGCAATTTAGAAAAAATTAGTTTACTAACTGTTCAATTGACTTCATCGGTAGATAAAGCTTTGATGGATGTCTTTTAAATTGTTGAAAACCATATTTTTGATAAAAGCTAGCTGCATTTTCATCTATAGCTTCTACAATTACTGCAAGAGATGCAACTTGTGAAGTCACATTTAGCGATCGCTTTAGAGCATCAATAAGAATTATTTTACCAATTCCTTGACCTTGGCATAGGCGGTCAACAGCAAGACGACCTAGTAAGGTTGCAGGTAATAATGGATAGCGAGGAATACCTTTTGCGATTTCATTTACATCTGAAACATCTATTGTATATGAAGAAAGACTGTAATATGCAATAATATCAGTGCTTGGAGAATCAATTAAAACAAACACTGTAGCAACTTTCTTGTTCAAGTCTTGAGATGCTTGCTTACGTAGATAGCTATCTAAACTATCGTTACCACAAGAAAATGGTGAGCGGTTATGTTTTTTGCTATCAAGTAACTCAATCGTTAAGACCATTATTTTGAATCACTTGGTTGTAATGTAAAACTGCTTCTATTAGAGCTTCATTAGGTTTTGGAGGATTTAAGATTGCATTGATAAAAGCCTCACCATCTTCTAAACTTAGCTTTAGTGTTTGATGTTGTTCAATAACTTTGTAAGCTGCTGCTTGAACGCTTGCGATTACAAAATCTGTTAAAGTGACTCCCTCCAAGTCAGCAGCTTTCTCCCATAAAGCTTTTATTTCAGGATTGACGCGAGCTTCTAATCGAGCAGTTAGTTGTGGAGGGTTGGCACGTTCCATAAAAGATTATTGTCAACTATATCTTAATTATATACGGCAAAATGCCGTATATATCTAGAATCTCCAAAGTTCATAACTATTGTATTTTGACGGTTTGCTAATCAACAATCATTTACGAATAGTATATTAGGGATAATTTTATAGTACTGTTAAATCAATAACTTGTGATTATCTGCTATTACTATTTATAGCTTAAGATATGTGAGCAGAAGCACTAAATTACTACATAATTCAATATTAAATAATGAAACTTAATGTCAAACAATATTTTTGGGTTGTACTACTGTTAGTGGTACTAGTAATTCTGGGTTCCTTCGTAAATGTTCAGTATAGGGAAGTCAGCTACACGTATCGTCTCGCAGAGAAGACTAGCTGGGGGCGATCGCCCAAGTCTGGATCATCCCCTAAATTTGAATTCGGCTTGATTGGTGATTTGCCTTATAACTCAGAAGAGGAAGCGAAATTTGCTAATTTGATGAGAGACATGAATCAAGCTGACTTAGCCTTTGTGATTCACGATGGTGACTTCAAAAGTGGCTCTAGTGTCTGTAGTGACAAAGTATTTGCACAACGTTTGGCTTTATTTCAGATTTCTGAACATCCTTTTATATTTATCCCGGGTGACAACGAGTGGACAGATTGTCATCGTCAAAATAATGGTAGTTATGACCCTGTAGAGCGATTAGCAAAATTACGAGAGATGTTTTTTTCTGGGGATAAAAGCTTGGGTAAGCAAACTATTCGCTTAACTCGCCAAAGTCAACAGCATCAATACAGAAAGTTTCGAGAAAATGTACGTTGGTTACACAAAAATATTTTATTTGTCGGTCTAAATGTTACTGGAAGTAATAATAACTTTGGACGCAATAGCGAGAGTGATGCTGAATACTTTGAGCGAAACTCGGCAAATTTGGCGTGGATGCAAGAATCATTTGCAGTAGCTAAAAAGCAGCAATTAATAGCATTAATATTAATTATTCAAGCAAATCCTGGTTTTGATTTACCAGTAGATAATCCTAACCGTACAGGCTTTAATGACTTTATTGCGGCATTAGAAAAAGAAACACTAAATTTTAATAACCGACCTGTTGTGTTAGTACATGGTGATAGCCATTATTTCCGAATAGATAAACCACTGATGAGTGTAAATAAACGCCGGATTGAAAATTTTACTCGCGTTGAAACCTTTGGTTCTCCTGATGTTCACTGGTTACGGGCGATTATTGATCCTGCTGATCCAAATTTGTTGAGATTTCAGCAAGAAATTGTTAACGGTAACTTGGTGAATCATCAATTGCCAAGAAAATAACACCATTAATATAAATGTTATCTTCTTATAAAAGCGTAAAAAATATATGGTATTATATTTTTATGACTTGAGAAAAAAATTGTACAAAATTTATAGTTTTTAACACAGGTTAATTATTATGACAGGTACTACAGTAAAGCAAAAAATTATTAAAGCATTAGAGGAAATGCCACAAGACGTTTCTTACTCAGAAGTTATGGAGCATCTCTACTTTTTATATAAGGTAGATGAAGGGCTTAAGCAGGTAGCTTCAGGTGATACAATATCGCATACAGAAGCTAAAGAATGTATAAAAAAATGGCACGAGTAACGTGGACTTCTCAAGCACTTAGTGATATCCAAGGTATTGGTGATTTTATTGCAACGGATGCACCATCTTTTGCTCAAATGCTTGTGAATAAAGTCTTTGATGCAGTGGAACGCTTGGAAGCTTTTCCACGTTAGGGGCGTATTGTACCAGAAATTAATCAAGATGAGATTCGAGAAATTATTTTAGGAAACTACCGAATTGTTTACTTTTTAGATGGGGATAAGGTGAATATTCTTACTATATTTCATGGTTCAAGGTTGTTTAAGCTTTCTAATTTGCAAATGGAAAGTAATAACATTGATTAATCTTGATAAATAAAAGTATCAATGATGAATTTTAGAGACGAACCGATTGCTCGTCTCTAATGAGTTGTGTAATCTAACTTACTGCGGTAACCTGACTCAGTTTATCCTGTAATTCTTTCCAAGTGACACCATCAAGACTTGGTAGAACAATATCAGCATCTCCCACTCGTGATTCTGGTCCTAAACCGATTGTCCAAATACCACCAGCGATCGCAGCTTCCACCCCTGCTCCTGCATCTTCTACAACTACACACTCTTTTGGTTGTAATCCTAGCTGTTTGGCTGCGAATAAAAATAAATCAGGTGCTGGTTTGGGTTTCTCGACGCTAAAACCGTCGGCAATTATATCTACATAACTAGCGATACCCAACTTTTCCACAACAGTTTTAGCATTTTTACTTGCAGATCCAATAGCAATTTTAATCCCAGCTTGGCGTAATTCCTCTAATAATTCCACCGCTCCAGGTAACAAATCTGCTGTTGAAATGTTGCTAATTAATTCTACGTAGTACCCATTTTTACGGGTCATCATTTCTTGAATTTGCTCCTCAGTATAAGAGCGATCGCCAACAATTAGCATCAGTGATTCCCTTCTAGACACACCTCTAAGAGCTTCATTTGCTTCTCGATTAAACGGTAAACCTTCCTCATCGGCCAGTCTTTGCCAAGCTAAGTAGTGATATTCTGCGGTATCTGTTAACACACCATCCAAATCAAAGATAAATCCGCGAATATTTGAATTTCCCATGTTGTTCTCCGTTCCCTCTTCATTCTTTAAATCAAATTCATGCCATTTACCACGCCAATGTAATTTAAACTTTAGGCGTGTCCAACCACTCGGTAAATGAGGAGTAGCTATTGGTCGTTCCTTTGTAAATTGCACCCCACCAAACCCAAAAATCATAGCTTGCCAAATACCACCAGCACTAGCTCCATGAATACCTTCATGAGCATTACCACGCACATCTTCTATATCAACTAATGCTGCTTGCATAAAATGCTGATAGGCTTGTGCTGATTTACCCAAGTCTGAAGCTAAGATAGCGTGAATTGCTGGTCCTAGAGAAGAACCATAAGTAATGTCTGTTCTGGGTGCGTAGTAATCCCAGTTTTTCTGTAAGATTTCTTGAGAGTAGGGAAATTCCTGTGATTCCCGCATGAGGTAAAGTAACATTAATACATCTGGCTGCTTAAGTACCTGCCGTTTGTTTGCTCCTTCAATAGTTAAGATGGTTTGCATGGAACGGGTACGGGGTTCGTAGTCATCCAGATTAATATCTTCTAATTGGAAAAATCCGTCGCACTGCTCAATCAATTTTGTTGAAGAATTATAGAGAATCAAAAGATTTTCGATAATATCTTCCCAACGAGATGTGCGTGTTGTCGTTAATTGCAGTTTTTCAGACAGTTCCTTGGCTTTATCAGGAAAAGTATTCTTCAGCCAATTGTAAACGAAAAGTGCCTTTTCTAAATGCCATTGCACCATCCGATTGGTAAAAACGTTGTTATGTACTAATTCGTGGTACTCATCTGCACCAATTACTCCCCGAATTTCATAGCGTTCGTAGCTATTATTATACTCAACGCGGCTACCCCAAAATACAGCAGTATCTAAAATTACTTCTGCGCCACAATCGCGCATCCATTCATCGTCACCTGTAGCTTCCCAATAATACCATACTGCGTAAACAATATCTGCACTGATGTGAATTTCCCGATCGCGACACCAAATTCTGATATCCTCACCGTATGGGTCGTTTGGTGGTAGCCAACGGGGTGTAACTTCATCTCCAGTATCAGCACTTTCCCAAGCATACATAGCTCCTTTGTAACCGTAGTGAGATGCTTTGCGTCTAGCTCCACCTAAAGTGTGGTAACGGTATGAAAGTAAATTACGAGCTATACTTGGTTGGGTAAATGTGAAAAATGGCAGTATAAAAATTTCTGTATCCCAGAAAATATGACCACGATAACCAAATCCTGACAGAGTTTTGGCTGGGATACTGACTTTATCATCTTTTTGGGGAGCAGCAATTAATAACTGAAAAAGATTATAGCGGACAGCAAGTTGAGCTTTGGTATCTCCTACAATTAGAATATCACTTTGCTCCCAAAGTTTATGCCATGCTTGTTGATTGGCTTGGTAAATTACTGAGTAATCTGGTAATTCTTTCAGCTTTGTTTGGGCAGCTTCTACTGGGTTTTCTGTTTCTCTAGAAGTAAAAACTGTGATGTACTTGTCTACAGTTATAGTCTTGTCTTGCTCTGCGTGCAAGGTTGTGGAAATAGTAGGATAACCTGGTGGATTACTTATTTGTAATAACGCTTCGGTTCCTAATATTCTCATTCCCGCAGCCATACCAAGTTCTATGCGGGAATTGCGTGTACGCAATTCTAACCATGTACTCTCTGTAGTTTTTCCTTGGTCTAGTAATTCCCAATGGTTAAAACCATCGTTTTCTGGGTAGCCATTAATACTAGTTTGAACTTCAATCGTACCATCAAAATCAATTGGTGTCAGCTGACAGCGTAGTACCAACAAATGTTGGTCAGCCATGCTGGCAAAACGTTCAAAATACAAATCTATTGTTTTACCATTAGGACTGCACCAGCGAACATTACGACTGACAACACCTCTATTTAAGTCCAGTTGTCGAGAGTAGCTGATTATTTCACCTTTATCCAAACGAAAGCGATCGCCATCAACAATGACTACAAATGGTAACCAGTCTGGACAGTTTGCCAGTTCAGTATAAACAATCGGCACGCGATCGTAAACACCATGAATTAATGTAACTGGTAATCCATCCTTGTAACCTTCTTCAAAAGTTCCCCGTGTTCCTACGTAACCATTACCAATTGTAAATACAGTTTCTCTGTACTTAACTTTATTAGGATCAAAATGGGTTTCAGTGAGGTTCCAATCAGTATAAATTAAGTCAGGAGTGTGAGTTTTTATATCCATTAGTACTTATGAAGTTTTTGGGTGAGTAATGAGTGTAAGGGAGTGTGGTGTGCGGGGTGCGGAGTGCGGAAGAGTGTGGGGTGTGTAACCTGAAGGATAGATAAATCCGCTCTTATAGACAAAATATATCTAGCTTCTATGTTTTTCCACTGAAAAATTCAAGATGTGACTATTATCTTACTATCACCCCACACTCCGCACTCTCCTACCTTTGCATATGCTCTTCTAAGATTTTTTCAGTTCTTGGCTTATACATCAGGTGGTATAAAGCATCTAAGTAATGTAGTAGAGCTTCCTGATTCTCCTGGGTAGCAAAATCCCAGAAACCATAAATCTTTGAGATTAATAGTAACTGTTTCGTATGCAAATTCCAGTTGTATTTGTTACGTATCTGCTGAATGACCCACTCGGAAGTTTGTTGCCAGTAATTAGTATCATTAATACACTGGTCAATAAAGTATAAAATTTTCTTTGCTGTTCCTTCTAAGTCTGTGGGGTTAATATGAAATCTATCCTCTTCCACATCAATAATTTCTGAAGCACCACCAAATTCTGTGATAAAACTTGGTAAACCAGAAACCATTGCTTCCAGGATAGTTCTACCAAAGGCTTCAAAACTAGCAAAATGAACAAAGATTCCCTGTTTATCTGCTATCAAACGATACGCTTCACCTAAATCAATGTTAGGTAAACGCATTCCTAACCAACGAATTTTTTCTTGGAGTTGATACTGTTCAATCGCATCTTGTATTCTTTGAATTTCTCCTTTTTCTTCAGAACTTAGTTCATCTACATACAGTTTATTAGTGACAATAATTAAATTGCAATACTCTTGCAATTCTTGACTTTGACCAAAACACTCTACTAGACCAGAAAGATTTTTAATGGAGGTAATTGGAGAAACAGCAAGTATTGGCCGCTTGTTTTGGTCTTCTAATTTACCAAATACATGGGGGTCTTCTTGAGTAAAAATTAAGTCGTGAACGCGATGGCTAACACTTTGACTTCTACGTTCTGTCTCTGTGTAGGGAAAAAATATTTCTTCATCTACTCCAGGAGCAATCATATTAAATTTTGAACTTAACAAATCTATACCATTCACCACATGATATAAATGAGGCATGGTAAAACATTTGTATGATTCATACTGACCAATTTTATCTGGTGTACCGACTATTTCTTGGTATGAAGAAGTAATGATAATATCAGCAGCATTCATACTGATTAAATCAGCAGTAAATTGTGCTGAAAAGTGATACTGTTCTTCTAAATTTTGCCAGTAAAGGTTACTAAATAAATGCTTCGGTTTTTCTAGAGAATGAGCAATATTACATTGAGTGACTTTCAGACGACGAGCAAGTAGAAATCCTACTAAATTACCATCGCTGTAATTGCCAATAATTAAATTTGGTCGTCCTCCCAAATTTGTTAATATCTCTTGTTCAGCATCAAGAGCAAATGTTTCTAAATAAGGCCAAATCTCATATTTAGAAATCCAATTTTGAGTAACTTCAGGATTAAATTCTCGGAAGGGAACTCTTACTATCCAAGCATTCTCTGTACCTGTAACTTTTTCACGTTTGAGATTACAGTTTGTTCCTTCACAGTTGGGAATCAAACGTGTCAAAATGATAATTTGAGGTTTAATACCCAATTCTGTAAGTCCAGCAAGTTCAATATCTTCTCGTAGTTTATGTTCTAAATTCTGTGTTTGCTCTAATACGTAAGCAACTTGACCTGCTGTTTCTGTTCTTCCTAATACATCTTCTTGAGCTAACCAACCGTGTATAGAAACAACAACAACTCGAAATACTGCTGGGATACGTGAAACAAAAGCTTCTAAAATAGCAGATTCTGGATTTTCAATTAGTCGTTGGAATAATTCTAAGGTTTCTCGTACTCGTAATGCTGTATTACCCCAACCAGGTTCTAAACCAAGTGCTTGCAGATCGTTTTTAAATTTCTCGTAAGGTTCGTCTGGAGGTTGTTGATTGACAATTTCTAATGCTAGCTTAGCTTGCTGAGCTAATTGAGTTCCATTAGAAATGTTTGAACCTATTAGCAGAGGAGTCTCATCATAATGTATCCTTTGTAAAGCCTTAAACAACACCTCTAACCAATAGTCACGGTCATTTAGTAACTCATTACACAGATAGTGATTCAGGTAGGATAATCCTTGACCGATATTTCTTGGATCACTAATGGAAGGAATTTTATAAAATGGCGTGACATCAATTTCTAGAATCAAGGGTTGGTAGCTATTTCTCAAGCGATCGCGTACATCTAACAATGCTTGTGGGGTTTTAAGTTCAAAGTGATTCAAATCATCTGCTACCCACCAAACTTCTTGAATAGCAATTCTCGGTCTGACAACAAACCAAATACTATTATCTTCCAAAATTATTTCATGGGTGTAGCTAATCAGCTTACCAATAGAGGAGGAGTGATAAAAATATGCTGGTTTTTCTGATTGGTAACAGTAGTCTGCATAAGCTTGGGAAATCTCATTTCTGAGAAAGTATTGTTTACTCGAAGACTTTAACGTCGAGACTAGGTGACGTAAAGCATCTTTTTCATCATTATTAAAAATATACTCAAATAATTCATGCATACTCGATTCCTTCAACTAAAATTACAACTTCATTACTATCTCCTACTCAAATAAAATCTTATTTTATGATTATTGATAGTTTTATTTACTTAAATTAACGCATACCCTCCTTCAAAAGTAATATATACTTATCTTTAGTTATATTTTAGTAATTAAAAAGCACTTTCTATCACTACTTGTTAACAATATTCATCTACCTTTGGGTTAGTCTTGGCAGAAGGTTAAACTTCTAGACCCCTTTTCCTATTTGTACGTACTAGACTGTGATTTATCTAACTTATTTTTTGCATAACATTACTAAGCAAGGACATAATTTATCTGATTTTAGTTACTTACCAATTATTAATTACTATTCAATTTGACAGATATTATAAGTACGACAACCGTAAAATCATTGTAAAACACTAAAATTTTTGATACTACGTAATGTTTAGTGTATAATAAACTACTAAAAAACAAGATATATGTGATTCTTTTCCTCTATCTTTCGTTAATGAATAACAATTACATTTGTTATACCTAGGGATAGAGTTAAGAGGAATTAATAAAAATTATAATAACTTTAACTTATATACATTTTTAAAACAGAGATTTTATCTGTGATCAAGGTATTGTGTGTAAAAAAGATTAGATATAAATATAATTTCTATTTTCTGGTTCCTAGAAGAATAGCGATTTTTTCTGTAGTCTATAGAAAGATGTGTTGGATGAAATATAGGTGGCTGCTAGAAACCAAAACCATGATATTAGGAGTTGTATAAATGATTTTGGCGGGAAGGTCGCTTAGAAGGAGTATTGCTTTTGTATCTGCGCTAAGTATGTTAATATTAACTACTGGCTGTAACTCAACTCCAAAAGAATTGGCTCAAGCACAAACAGAACGTCAAGGTGATACAGAAACAGACGGTGCTATACCCGTAGACGTAGCGATCGCCCGCACAGGAACGTTACAAGAACAATTAGAATATACAGGTAGAACTCTACCTTTGAGAATTGTGTCTTTGCGATCGCAAGTAGAAGGAAAGCTTTTGGATTTAAAGGTGGATGTGGGAGATAGCATCAAGCAAGGGCAAATTATCGGCACATTAGATGATGCCTTGTTACTAGCAGCATTAAATCAAGCTTCAGCACAATTAGCCGCTCTCAGGTCAGAAGTAGCTAGAGCAACTACTCAAGTTAATAATGCTCGTGTGGAAGTAGAACGAGCGCGATTAGAGTTAGTGCAAGCTCAAGCAGACGCGCAAAGACAACAGAAATTATTAAAAGAAGGAGCGATCGCGTTACAAACAGCAGAACAATCTCGCACTCAAGCTTCCACAGCAACTCAAGTTTTGCGTGCAGCACAGCAGCAAGTAAACACAGAACAAGAAGTTGTAGCAGCTGCTGAAGGTAGATTAGTAGCTCAAAATGCGGTAGTCGCTCAAGCTAGAGAACGCAGATCCTACGCTCAACTTCAATCCCCGATTACAGGAGTCGTTACAGAAAGAGTCACAGAACCAGGAAATTTACTCCAACCGGGTGGTGAAGTCTTAAAAATTGCTGATTTTAGTCGTGTGAAAGTAGTAGTCCAAGTTTCAGAATTAGAACTAGCAGAAATTCAGCAAGGACAATCTGTACAAGTACGATTAGACGCTTTTCCTAATCAGCAATATATTGGACGATTAACACGCATTTCTCCAGCAGTCAACTCCAATTCCACAGCCGCTTTAATACCAGTAGAAGTAGTTATTCCTAACACTAATGGCAGAATCGGTAGTGGACTTTTGGCTAGAGTGAATTTCAACACTACAGCACAGCCGCGAGTAGTTGTGCAACAAACAGCCCTTCAGGGAGAGCGGGAGACAGCAGGGGAAAAGACTAGACAAAAGAATGGGACTGTGTTCGTAGTCACGCAAGCAAACAGTAAAAATACGGTAACAGCAAGAGCCGTAACTCTAGGAGAAACAGCTGATGGCAAGGTAGAAATTTTATCTGGCTTGAAAGCAGGAGAATCTTATGTCGCACGCAGTGGTAAACCATTGAAAGAAGGCGATGCTGTGAGGCTCTCAATTATTTCTGAAAATCAACCAGGGGAAAAGTAATGAAATTAGATGCAAATCCTGGATTTAGTATCAGTGGTATTTCTATACGCCAACATATCGGTACACTAATGCTTACCTTGGCAGTAGTTGTAATGGGAATATTTTTCCTAACCACAATCCAAGTAGATTTACTGCCATCAATTACTTACCCTAGAATTGGTGTGCGCTTACAAGCACCTGGAATATCACCAGAAGTTGGTGTAGATGAAATCACCAGACCCCTGGAAGAAACTTTATCAGCTACCGAGAATGTATTACAAGTATTTTCTCGGACTCGGGAAGGTCAAGTCAGTATCGACTTATTTTTCCGACCAGGAGGTAATATTGACCAAGCTCTCAACGATGCAACCGCAGCTTTTAACCGAGGTAGAGGACAATTACCAGATACTATTGAAGAACCACGTATCTTTAAATTTGACCCTTCTCAACAACCGATTTACGAACTAGCATTAACATCACCCTCTCTACAAGGTAAGGATTTACGAGTCTTTGCTGATGAAGATTTAGCTCGTGAGTTGAGTGTTGTACCAGGAGTAGCTTCTGTTGATGTATCTGGTGCTGCTGAAGAAGAAGTTCGCGTACTTGTTGACTTGAATCGTCTGCAAGCTCTTGGTCTTGGTTTAAATGATGTACTTAATGAATTAACAGCTCGTAACCAAGATATATCTGGTGGGCGAATTTTAGGAGAATCTGAACCTTTAACCCGTACGGTAGGCAGATTTCGAGATGCCAAGGAAATAGAAAACATCTCCTTTGATTCCTCCCCTACAAACGCTTCATTGGAAATACCATCCGGGCGTCTCTACGGAGGTCGCGTTTACCTACGAGATTTTGCTGAAGTTATTGATGGCACGGAGGAGCAACGTGTATTTGTATACTTGAACCGTCAGCCAGCAGTCAAGGTTTCAATTCAAAAGCAAGCTGATGCTAATACGATTACAGTTGTGGATGGGGTCAAGCGACGACTAGAAGAATTGCGTTCCTCAGAGATAGTACCAGCGGATATGATTTTTACCCCTACTACTGATGAATCACGCTTTATTCGCAATTCTCTAAATGATGTGATTTTTTCGGCAATTTCCGGGGCATTATTAGCAGCCGCAGCAGTACTGTTATTTTTAGGGTCACTACGACAAACTCTTATTATTAGTTTGGCAATTCCTTTGTGTACCTTAGCAGCGATCGCTTTGATGAAGTTGTTTGGGTTGACTTTGAATGTATTTAGTTTGGCAGGTTTGACTTTAGGAATTGGTCAAGCAATTGATACATCGGTGGTGATTTTGGAGAATGTTGCTGAAAAAACAGGTATGACTCCAAATCAAAAAGAACGAGACTCCCACCCAGATGATAAGGAGCGCAATCCCAAATTTTTTATAGAAACAGCGATCGCTTCTTCTCAGGAGGTAGAATCTGCTTTAGTAGCTGCGACTGGCGCTAACTTAGTTTCTGTAGCACCATTTTTGTTAGTTGGTGGTTTTATATCTCTGTTATTTAATGAATTAATTCTAACTATCGCTTTTGCTGTTGCTGCTTCTTTGGTTGTTGCGATTACAATCGTGCCAATGCTGTGTTCTCGACTCTTGGCAATTCCTTGGTCAAGTCGTATCGGCGAGTTTTGGTTGTTACGCCAGTTCAATAACCGCTTTGAAAATATCACAAATTTATACGGTAGAACCTTAAGTAAAGTTTTGAACTTTCGGGTACTCATCATCCCGATTACTTTACTAATCGTTGGTGGTAGCAGTTTGTTCATGGCAGGTCAAATTCCTCAAGAAATTTTACCCCGGATTAATACTGGACAAGCAAATTTAAGAGTACAGTTTCCTCCTGGTACACCTCTTGCAACTTCTCAGAAAGTGATGCAAGCTGTAGATGATATTTTAATCAAGCAACCGGAAACCGATTATGTTTTCACCACAGTAGGTGGTTTCCTCTTTGGTAGTGCTACTTCTGAAAATCCTCTGCGAGCAAATAGTACTATCAATGTCAAGGAAGGTGAAGATGTTGAAGCTTACGTCAAAAAAGTCACTCAGCAATTAAATAAGCTTAATTTAGCAGGAATTCTTTTACGTCTGAGTCCAGGTCAAGTAAGGGGTTTAATCCTAACTAATACCCCAGCCCAAGGTTCAGAAGTTGATGTTATCCTCCAAGGAGATGATGAACAAAAGTTACGCCTAGCTGGGAGACAATTGCTACAAGCTTTGGAGGAAAAAGCCACATTAGCCAGATTTAGACCAGACGCTGACCCACGTCAACCAGAGGTGCAAATACGTCCTGATTGGGAAAGAGTTGCAACTGTGGGACTTTCAGCCCAAGATATTGGCGAAACGATCCAAACCGCAATAGAAGGTTCAGTTCCTACCCAGATTCAGCGGGGTAATCGTTTAGTGGATGTGCGAGTTGAGTTAAACCAGGAAGCAATTGAGCGTCCTTCTCAGTTGGCAAGATTACCATTATTTACAGAAAATAATCAACAAATCCGTCTTTTGGACGTTGCTCGCATAGAAGAAGGTCAAGCACCGGGAGAAATTCAGCGAATTAACCAACGTCAAGTGTTCATTATTGCAGGTAATCTTAGTGAAGGAGCCAGTCTTGGTGAAGCCTTAGCACAGGTAGATGAGGTAGTTAAGAGCATAAAGTTACCTGATGGTGTTTCAATTTTACCCAGTTCTGCCCAAGAAACTAACCAAGAATTGCAAAACTCTTTAAAAACTTTGGGAGCTTTAGCGACGTTCTTAATTTTTGTGGTCATGGCTGTGCAGTATAACTCGTTAGTTGACCCATTGGTAATTATGTTTACTGTCCCATTAGCATTAGCTGGCGGAATTTTTGGATTATACATTACCAAAACTGCCATTGGTGCGACTGTGGTAGTAGGTGCAGTGCTGTTGGTGGGTATTGTAGTTAACGCGGGAATTCTCATGGTGGAACTGGCAAACCAAATACGTGAAGATGAAGGTTGTACTCGGCAAATTGCCATCCTCAAAGCAGCCCCTCAGCGTTTGCGTCCAATTATCATGACTACAGTTACTACTATTTTAGGGTTGTTTCCCTTGGCATTGGGAATTGGTGAAGGTTCAGAGTTTTTGCAGCCTTTAGGTATTGTAGTTTTCTTTGGTATGGCGATCGCTACTCTACTAACTCTGTTTATCATTCCTTGTTTTTACATTTTATTACATGATTTATTTAGTTGGCGTTGGACAAAATCAAGATGGGGTAAGAAACTTAAATATTAAACTAGTAATTTAAACAATGCCAGAAATTAGTCGTTTTTTTGAAATTATCATCATAATGTATTATAACGACCACCCACCGCCACATTTTCACCAAAGTACTCGCGCCGTGGAAGCCCCTGGCTTTAGACATGGGGCTTCCACGGCGCAGGCGAATTTATTCGCCGTCAAGGTTGCTTCAAAAGACATAACTATATCCATCCTTTTTGTGAATCGC
>Ga0224723_1000894_pt1 | contig 19402 bp, 13 predicted proteins | sample Balambano_FR2_Me_FD_161647 | JGI IMG/M metagenome (GOLD analysis project Ga0224723, IMG submission 161647) | Freshwater sediment microbial communities from Lake Towuti, South Sulawesi, Indonesia - Balambano_FR2_MetaG | ecosystem: Environmental > Aquatic > Freshwater > Lake > Sediment | place...
CCGCTACCCCCCCCGCTTCTCCACAAACGAGTTCTCAAACCTACAGTGATGTTGGCCCCACCTTCTGGGCCAGCCCGTTCGTTGCGGTGCTTTCCCAACGGGGAATTACTGCTGCTTTTCCGGGCCCAACGTTTCAACCCAACCAACCCCTGACCCGGGCTGAATTTGCTTCTTTATTATCCGCAACGTTTCCAGACAGGGATCAAACTCCCCCGATCCGCTTTAACGATATCCCTGCGGGTGCTCCTCTTGCCGATGCGATCGATACTGCGGTGCGGGCTGGCTTCATGAAGGGATATCCTGATGGTAATTTTCGACCAGACGATATCATCCCCCGCTGGCAATCTCTCATTTCACTATCCAGCGGATTAGGGCTGACTCCCCCTGCCGATGTTGATGCTGCACTGCAAGTGTTTCCAGATGCGAATCAAGCTCCAGAATATGCCCGACCAGCAATCGCGGCCGCGACCCAGGCTAATCTGGTGGCTGGTCATCCGAATGTTAATCAATTAGAACCAAATCGACCCGTCACCCGGGCTGAAACAGCAGTGATGCTGCACCAAGCACTCGTAAACACGGGTCAAACTCAACCAATTCCCTCTGACTACATCATGCGCCCAACAAACTAAAGTTCTGGCAAAACTTTTCTGCGGAGTGGCAGACCTCCAAAAAAGCCCTTAAAGCCTAGTTTTAACTTGCGGGACACCCCAGCGGAAAACCGCATGTCGAACTCCCAAGAAAACGCGGTTTTCTTCCCTGCTTCCTGAGGAGGTGAGGTTTGGCACACCCCCACCTCCTCATTGGAGACTCACATTAAAATTAACTTTTGAAGGAATTTTTGGGGGTTTGTGACCCTTAAAGATTCTCTTGAAAGAAAACAATCATTTGTCATGAATACATATAGAAAAGCATCATCCTTTTGATGCAGTACAAAAATTGCACCTAAGGTAAACTAGTAGGTTGTTGATCTGACATGGTGCGAGAAAATTTTGTAAATGCAATTAAGGAACTATTTCTGAGTTGCCTCGTCAATTAGTTCAGTCAAATCGGAATTTGGTTTGAAATCGGGTTCCTCGCTTCTACCTGACTGTAAAAATTGGTATAGTTTTCCTGACTGTATTGCAGAGTCAATTCATGATTTGGGTGTTTGGCTTTTGAACACACAAAGTACAAGTAACAAATGTTGCGGTCAAACATGCAAACTTCTTCCATAAGGTCTAGACTCTGTGGCAAAAATTAGTCTCAAGCATTTTGGGAAAGCTCTGAATTGGCTTTGAGGGTTCGTAAAACAGTAGCGCAATTGCAATATTTTTCCACTCTCGCATCGCCGCCTATTATGAGTGTTCAAGATCCTACCTCTATGGGCACAAAGCTATCAAATTTAAGTAAATTCTGCGCCAAGTCATTTGGTTCCTTAAATGCATTTCCTCTTCAGGATGTATGCATTCATTTTTGCTCTTTCTGAATTTGGATAGGGTTTGCAAAGCGAGATCACAGGCTTTGTAGTGGGAAAAGCCATTGAAACTCTTTCTTCAACCACAAGTAACAAATCTAAGCCTTTTTGAACTTCTTCTTGGGAAGCAAAAGGTATCACTAAAAAGCCAGTAGAACGAGAATACTGGTCAACTTTCTTCGATCGCACTTAGCGGTTCATTTTGCTGTTTTTCTTTAGGTATATCATCATGATGAAATTTGAAGCTGAAAATGCCCAACTGACTGGATATCGTGTCGAAAGTAATCAGTTAGCTTCTGGAGGGAAATTAATCAGTTTTTATGGAGGAAGTAAAAATGAAACAGGTACTGCACTCTTCCAGTTCTCTGGTGGTGCTGGAACCTACGATATTTATCTTGCTGCCTTTGATGAAAATGACGGTGTGTCCAAACTGGAAGCGTATGTAGGTAATACGAAAATCGGTGAAACACTACTTGATCAAAACTTGGGAAGCGATCGCATCGCCAACAATCGGGTTGAAAAGAAAGTTGGCAGTGTGCTCCTGAAGCCCGGTGACACTATTCAAATTAAAGGCTATGAAAATCAAAGTGAACATGCTCGGTTAGACTACATGACACTCATTCCAAGCACCTCAACTCCCATCCCAGTACCCACTCCCTCCCCTATCTCTACACCATTGCCAACACCTACTCCCATACCTACTCCCATACCTACTCCCGTGCACACTCCCATACCTGCTCCCACGCCTACTCCCATATCCAATCCGATTCCTTCACCTACCCCTAGCCATTCTCCCGATCATCAACATTCGCCCCATACAGATGATCCTCAAGCTCATAAAGAACATACTGCTATGCTGAACCTGGTGCCTCACGCTACAGCAACGCATACTGCTGTCAAAAATGGCTCCTGGTTTGATCCCAATACCTGGAAGGGAGGTATTGTCCCCACAAATGGCGCTAAGGTTTTAATTCCAAAGGGCATCAATGTTAATTATGATGCTGAAAGTAATACGCGGTTATTTACTTTAAGGGTGGATGGTGGGCTGGATTTTGCCAGCGATCGCAATACCCGCATGGTCATTGATACGTTTGTCGTTGCCCCTGATGCTTCTTTAACCATTGGCACACATGACAAGCCGATTCAAAGTGATAAATCCGCCCAGATCATCATCGCCAATAATGGTGCAATTAATACCACTTGGGACCCAGAACAACTGAGTCGGGGCATCATTGCTCACGGCACAGTTAAGATGCATGGTCAAGAAAAAACTTCCCATCTCAAGGTTGCCCAAAATCCAATGGCTGGTGACAAAGAATTATTGCTCTCTGAAACTCCTCAGGGTTGGAAAGTTGGAGATGCGATCGTTCTAACAGGCACTCGATACCTACCCGATCGCAAAGTAGGCAGCAGTTCAGTGTGGGCAGGAACGCAGGATGAAGAATTAAAAATTACTGGCATCTCAGGAAATCGAATCACGCTAGATCGAGCCTTGAAATACAATCATGATACTCCTAAGGATGATCTGAAGGCCTACGTCGCTAATTACAGTCGCAATGTCAAAATTTCAACTGAGAATCATGAGAATCTGCCCTTCAATCAAAGAGGGCACGTGATGTTCATGCATTCTGATGATGTAGACGTTCGTTACGCTGAATTTTTTGAACTGGGTAGAACAGATAAATCTAAATTTCTAGATGATTTTAGAATTGACTCAAAGGGACATCGAGTGCTTGACTCCGAGGGAAACCCTTTATCAGGAGCACGAACCAACATTCGAGGCCGCTATCCAGTCCATTTTCACCGAACGGGTATCAATGCCGCTGATCAACCCGCTACTGCTATAGGAAACGCAGTTTGGGGTTCTCCAGGATGGGGATTTGTGCATCATGAAAGTAATCTGGTTATGGAGAATAATGCCTCCTACGATGTGTTTGGTTCGGGATTTGTAACAGAAAGTGGTAATGAAATCGGTGCATGGCGAAACAATATTGCTATTAAATCAGAAGGGATGCAATCTCTCTCTAAAGAGGAGCGGCGGATTGATAACCATGACATTGCCCATAATGGAGTTGGATTCTGGTTCCAGGGACGGTTGGTTGCTAATGAAAACAATGTGGCGGCAGGACATCGCCATGCTGGTATTACTTATTTGCAGCGGGGTGAAGATCAGAAGAGTGTTTTGGTGAGCAATTTGAGATTTCCTGAAAGCGCTCGGTATCAAACCTCAGTTATGCCAGGCACTCCCCAAATTCACGACTTTTATAATAACGAAGTTTTTGCCTCCCAGACAGGGTTGGAAGTTATCAAAGGTAATCCAGACCAAGGACATGATCTTCGTACAGTAATTGATCGCTTAATCGCATGGGATGTTCGACAAGGTGCTGAATTTCAATACACCGGGAAATATACTGTTAAAGACCTAAGGGTGATTGCCTCAAAATCCAGCAAAACCGATAGTGTTGGAATCAATTTGTTTAAGTCAACTGAAGATTTTGTCATCAACAAGGCAGATATAGAAGGTTTTGAAACTGGAATCGACCTTGAAAAAGTGAGTGTCTTTGGTCAACTACCCGACTGGCATTTTGTCACTGTTGATACCAATTTTGTCAATGTGCAGCAGAAGATTAAGAACTTTGATCCAACAAAAGATAAACAGTTAACGAGTGCAGATCTCAAACCTGGTAACTTATCGCTAACGCTTGATGCCAAAGCAGATTTGGTGCTATATCCTGCAGAAAGCGATCGCAAAGCGGTGCTCACTGGTGTAAAAACCGACAGTATTGGAACGATCCCATATCTCAGTGGACATGATAAGGCTGAGATTAATTACAGTGGCATCAAAAATCTCCTATCCAAGGGCTACTACACCGATGATAAAGGAACTCGGTTCCTGCTGATCAAAGAATTTATTTCCGATCGAGCAACGGGAGCGATTCGAGAGATAAGATACCCTATCACCTTTGATGCCAGTTGGAAAGATTCAACGGCTGGTGGTGTTTTAGGTAAAGCTCCTAAACTTGGGGTCTATCAGCTGAAGCCTGATGTGTATTACGATATGAATGAAGCAACGGGCACAACGCTGATAGACAGCACTGGTAGTCAGCATAACGCTATGATTAGCGGTGCGACTTGGACGAATAACACGCCAGATGGTTCTAAATCTGCGCTCTCCTTCAATGGAGTAAATGATGTTGTCGCTATTCCTGATTCGGAGAAAATCAATTTGGCTAATATCACCAAGAATCGAACGATTTCTTTGTGGTTTAATGCCCAAAATAGCAATAGTGGTCGTCAAGTGCTTTATGAAGAAGGAGGCACACTAGGAGGAATCAACATCTACTTGGATGAAGGTCGTCTTTATGCTGGAGCGTGGGACAGTTCAACGAGTCAGAAGAATCAGACTGGAACCTGGTTACAATCTCAGAATGTTACTAATGGGCAATGGCACAATGTAACTTTGACGCTGGACAACAATACTAAAGATGGTTGGCTCATTGGTTATATGAATGGTAAGCCTTTCTCAGGTGAGCAATCTACTGGTTCGGCGACTCCCCTCACCACTCATAATGATGATATTGGATTAGGCGCGATTCGCGGGACAAGCAAGTTCCATGATGGCAAATCAGCAACAAATACCCACTATTTCAAAGGCATGATGGACAATGTGCAAATCTATAACTCAGCTTTGCAGCCTTTTGAAATTGAGATGTTGATGAATGGAATTAATCCTGCTGCATTAAAATCCAATCCAACTAATGCAACTAGAACGCAGTCAATGGCTTCACAGGATAGTCTCTTAAAATCAACAAATCTTGTTCTTAACACTTCAGAAAATGCTGTAGGAGAGATCATCGATACCTCCTCAACTCTCATTCAAGCAGATCACTCATCTCATGAGGGTGATAGTCATCACAGTCACGCAGTGCATCTCAATCCAGATACATTTGCAGCAGAGAATCATGCAACGAACCAGACACTGGAACTTAATTCATCTGCGTTGTTGGGTCATGACAGTGGTGGTGGAACTCTTGATATTCATGGGCAAGTGAGCACAAACTCTCTCAATCTGCTTCCTGGGGAGCATCACTTAATAACAAATGACTTCACGACTAATAGTTAGGACTGACGCACTTCGGGCGGAAAACCAGAATATTTAGGGATGGATGGGGCGCGACGCACCCCATCCATCCATCAACTGCGTCAGTCCTCATATAATGCTACAAACACACCTGAGGCACATTTTTGGGCATTGCTTAATAGAGGGATGATTTTGGACGTGAAACCAAAGGTTTCACGTCCAAAATCATCTTCAAAATCAGCAACATCGATTTGTGAGAGGTGAGGCGAACCAGCCCGCCCCACCTCTCACAAACCAAGTCGGATTGAGTGCATCCCCATTTTGCGAGTGGCGCGGGCTAAGCCCGCGCCACTCGCAAAACGGGGTTTTAGAAGATTGCAAAAGTGGGATACACTCGTCGGATTGCTCTAGTTGATACAACCGGATTGACAAGCTAGTAGCCTGCGGCTTAAGTTCGTCGCCTATTTTGTGGGTGGGGTGCGAAGCACCCCACCCACAAAATAGGCGGTAGATTTCTGCCTCAGCGTACTAGCTTTGTAAAAATTAGGTAATGGTTGTATCAAGTAACAGTAACTCTATGGTGATTTCATACAACCCAGGTTAACGTATTAATACTATCGGGCAAAAGTACTTCATCTACTCAAATGTTACCTTAATTGTTTAAGGTTACTCAGGTTCATTGATTCCAGACCGAATTGAAATATTCTTTGTAGTAGGAGTGTCTACTCTATTGTAGTGCATATTTTTTCCAGGTCGTAACAGAGGCTAGTTCCTCCAACCAGCCAATCTATTTCTTGGATAATCAGGAAGCGAAATGAATCGTCTGGTTGATAGTTTTAGCTGTCCATTGATGACGAGTAGACAGACCAGAGCCGTTGGCTACTCTAAAGTTTAATGTGCGTGATCGGGGTTTCGGAGCTATGAATAGATTTGTTACAATTGTTTTTCGACACCTTTATCCTCTTGTTGGGTTAAATGTTTTATTGATTGCGATCGCATCTTACTTGATCGTGAATTCTCCAGAAGAAGATTGGGTCGCGAATGCAGAATTGATTTTGCCCAACAATAAAACCGATCTTGTCGCTGATTTAGGGAAACTAGGCAGTATCAGTGGTGGAGAGGTGGCATTTACGCAACAGGTTAACCCTCTCACTATTCTCTCTTCAATTATTTTAAGCAACGACACCTTAGATCAGGTTTGGCAGCAAGATCCTGAGAAGAAGAATTTTTCAACTTTAGGGAGTTTCCGCAATCTATTCTCAGTTAAACCACAAGAAGGAACGACCATTATTTCTCTCAGTGCATCAGGTGCTACTTCAGAATTGGCAAAACAACGCACTGAAAATTTAATCAATGCTCTCCAGATTCGACTGAATCAGCTAAGGGAGGAAGATGCATCGCAGCGATCGCAGTTTATGCAAGAACAATTAGATGTCGCTGAGCAAAATTTGCAGACGACAGAACAAGAGCTAGCGGAATTTAAAGAAAGTTCAGGCTTAGTTAGTAGTGAAGAGCAAACTAGAGAAACAGTAGCGGCAGTTGCACGATTAACAACAGCTCGTGCAGAAGTGCTAGCTCAGTTTCGAGCCAATCAAGAACGTCTGGGTGTGATTTCATCTCGTCTTGAGTTAACCCCGGAACAAGCAGTACGTTCTCTTCGGTTAGGTGAGAATAAGGAATATCAGTTTTTGCGACAAGAGCTATCAGAACTTGATGCTAAGTTAGTTGAAACTCAAGCGCTATTTACTGATGAACATCCTCAAGTAGAATATTTGCTGACTCAACGAAATGAACTTTTGAGTCAATTAGGGCAAAATTTAGTTGAGTCGGCTGGTGATGCCTCTGGGATTAATCGCTCGGTTGGTTCCACAACGTCTGATTTAATTCAGCAACTTGTCTTGGCAGAGAGTAACGCTAGTGCGTTAGAACAGCAAGCCAATCAACTGAATGAACAAATTAATGAGTTAAATGAAGTTCTGCAATCTTTCCCTGGTGCTCAAGCTCGATTAATTGAATTGGAACGTCAATATGATATTGCTGAAGGAATATACAATGGCTTAGTTGCTAAGTTACAGGAAGGGAGACTAAATGCCTTCGGCTCCTATCCCAGCGTGCAATTATTGGATCAAGCAAGCATTGATGCTCAACCTGCAAATAATAAACCCAAGAAAATTGCTTTAGGGGCGATGTTAGCGGCGTTATTTGGTAGTGTTGCACTGGTGTTGCTTTTAGAGAGCCGCAATCCGCTACTGAGTCCAACCGACGTAAAGGCAACAGAGATTCCTGTTTTGGGCACAATCCCATACATCAAACGCTTTGATGACGGAATCTCTATTGAAATAGAATCAGTTTTGGAATTTCAAAGGTTGGCTTCTTCTGTTAGTATGATGCAGCTTAATAATCGCCGTCTCATGATTAGTAGTGCAACATCGGGAGAAGGGAAAACAACGGTAGTTATGGGCTTAGGAATAGCATTAACTACATTGGGATTCAAAGTGCTGCTTGTCGATGGCGATTTTCATCGCATGACTTTAAGCAAACAACTGTTGATGAGTTCGCCTTTGTCCGATATCTTGACCGATATTCCAATTGAAGTTCGTCCAGGGTTAGAATTGTTGCCAGCCTCAGCACAAAGAAATGGACACATCATGCGATTTGTTGCTCAGGGAGAATTTGAGCGATCGCTTGAACGAATTCAAACAACAGGGCAGTATGACTATGTTCTTATTGATAGCTCTCCCATTTGTTCAACAAGCGAATCTGTATTACTTGGGACGATCGCTGCTCATGTTCTTCTGGTTGTCCGACCTGGAGTCAGTGAGCGTCATCTTGTCCACAGTGCGTTAAACCAGCTTGCTAAACATGCAATTAGACCTATCGGCATGGCTGTTAATGGTGTAACAATTAAATCTGAAGCTTTACCCTATTCTCTAGCGGATTCTCCTTGAGCCAGGAGTATTCGAGTGTGCTTTTTCAACTTCTTGAGAGGGTTATCTACTGTGCGCTCAGCGCACAATAGATAATCTTTAAAGGACAGACAAGGAGTTGCTGATTTTAAGAGTAAATTTGCACGTGATACCATTTTGGGTAATATGTGCATGATTTCAATTGCCAGAACGGTTAGCTAGTCAAGCATTCTGCAATCCAAAATCGGAAATCTAAAATCCAAAATGGTATGAGGATGCAGTCTTCACGTCAAAAATCATCTCCCAATTCAGCAATGCCCAAAATTTCAACAAGATCACACTTTAGTTAGAGGCAGATCGAGTGGAGCTAAAAGAAACTGGAGGAGGTTGGTACTCAAAGATACATTACCATACAGAGACAGGGTGCAGAAATGTAGGTATCTATCCCATTTAGAGTATCTGTGGCATTGTTTTCTCTGTATAAAAACTTTGAAAGACGCAACCCTGAGAGCCACTTCTGCGTCTCATGTCTCGTGATGTATCTTCTGGCTCTCGACTATCAGATGCCCGCAAGTAGTAGAGCATTTCTGGTTTTGCTTCATCACTCTAGCTGCGCTCCCAGACCTTAATATTGGTTAAACCAAAGATTCTGACCTTCGTTGCGGTTTACGAGTATTACAGTTTTGTAGTAGTAGTTTATTTCTGATGAAAACAATTGCTATGAGACCATTAAACATTTCCACTTCATTGAAACAGTATTTTGTTCCTCTAAGACATAAAGTGGACATCAAAAATTTCTTCATCAACGTTTTACGTATGATAATGCTTTGGTTAAGTTTGCACAACTGGTTGTTAACCTGGTTATGACCCTGATATTATCTTGAGGAATACAACCAAATGATCAAGACGTGCTTGCTTGTTGAGAAAAGTTTTGTAAGGGTACTGTTCACCTTCTCACGCATTTCTCTCATCACAATTTAGTAATTCTTAAGGATCTCACGACTCCGTCATAACTATGAATACTCAACAATGCCTTGATTATCCGAACAAAATGCCTAGCTACATCGTATCTTTGTTAGGTAGACGAGTCACGCCAATGACGACTAATGCTGTGATTGATGTTATTAATGCGGCTTGCACTGATAACCGCAAAATGACGATTGCCTCATACAACATTCATAGCTTTAATTTATCAATGCAATTGCCCTGGTTCTACGAGTTTTTACAGAGCGCAGACATTGCCCGCTGCGACGGAGTCGGCATATTGAAGGCTCTAAAATATATGGGATTAGATTTACCGTTAGACTACCAGGTGGCTGGTACTCGGTTTGTCCCCACATTGTTAGAACACTTCAAAGATCAAGGATTGTCATTCTTCCTGCTGGGATCTAAACCACAAAACCTGGAAGTAGCTCTCTCTCGATTACGCGATCGCTATCCCAATCTCAATTTTGCTGGACATCACGGATATTTTGATAAGAACGATCCTAATGCCAGTGCGAAAGTGATTGAGCAAATCAATTCAGTGCGACCTAATATCTTATTAATTGGCATGGGAATGCCAATCCAGGAGAAATGGATATTTCAACACTCACAACAGCTTAATGTTAATGTTATCCTCCCTTGCGGAGCAGTAATCGACCGCTTGGCAGGAATTGTGCCAGATTGTCCCTCCTTTATATCTAAATTAGGGTTGGAATGGTTCTATCGCTTTGCTCGGGAACCAAAGCGACTGGCGGCTCGCTATCTACTGGGGAATCCAGCCTTTGCCTTGCAAATTGCTCTGGGTCGCTACTTGCAACCTAATTTAGTGGTAGAGCAAGTCAATCATTTGAGTATCCTGAACAGAAAAGAAATTGCTAATGGGGAAACTTTAGCATTAGCTGCTTCACTTTCAGATGCAGGTCGCATGTCTCCTGCCTAAGCTTTAGTCCCTTCAATTCAATCATCAAACCAATTCCTCATGGATATTATTCCTCTGGTTAGTGTCATTGTTCCTGCCTACAATATTGAGAATTACATTGAAGCCACGCTAATTTCCCTGGAACAGCAAAGCTTTAAAGCCTTTGAAGCCATTATCGTCAACGATGGTTCAACCGATGGCACGGTTGAGAAAGTTAAACCATTCATCGATCGCGATGCTCGATTTCGTTTAGTCACTAAACCCAACGGCGGCTTGGCTTCCGCCCGTAATTATGGCATTCATCATGCCCGATGCGAGTACATTGCCCTGTTGGATGGGGACGATATCTATGACCCTGAAAAATTGGCAAACCATGTTAATATTTTGACGCACCATCCAAAAGTGGGAGTTGTTTACAGCGCTTCACGAGCGATTCGAGATGATGGTGGTTCAACATTTATGGTGTTAGATGGAAAGCCGCTCTACCGTGATCCGTTGCTCTCTCTACTCTGTAAAAACTTTGTTGGACACGGCTCCAATGCAGTGATGCGTCGTGCTGTTGTGGATGATGTTGGCGAATTTGACGAAACCTTACGCAGTTCTGAAGATATTGACTATTGGCTAAGAGTCGCCGCAACTCGAAAATGGGAATTTTATCGGGTTCCTAAAATTCTCTGCGGCTACCGGGTTCGACCCTCTGGGCTATCCTTCAATGTGGAGCGAATGCTGCAATGTCGCACACGAGTCATTGAAGCAGCATATCAGCGCTCTCCTGAAACAGTGCGTCCTATGCTTGCAACCGCTTATGCCTATCTCTATCGTTATCTAGCCCGCCTATCTCTAACTGCTGGAGATACCGACAAAGCGCGTGGTTTTATCGATCAGGCGATCGCGCAGGATGCTTCTATCTTTTTTAAGGATGTGCGATCGTTCTCGACTTTGTTGGCTGTTCGTTTTTCTCCTTTGGCACAACTGGGAATTCGGAGAACACTTGGTTCACTTAGGGCGGTTAAAAGGTAAAAAGCATGAATTTACGAACTCAAGCTCTGCGCGGAGGAATGTATTTAGCTATCCGTCAGGGGATGAGCATTGCCCTGGGTATTGTTGGTGTTCTGTTTCTAACCAAGACAATTGGCCCAGATCAATATGGTCTGTATGCAGCAGCAATCGGTCTTTATTCGTATACGCAAAATGTTTCGCAACTGGGTGTTGCTGTTTATCTTGTACGGCGAAAAGGTGAGGAAAGTCTAGCTGTATTCCACCAGGCGTTTACCCTCTTACTGTTGTTAGGTTTTGGGGGGATGCTGATTGGCGTAATTGGACATCCTTTACTCCAAAGTTGGGTTCGTTTAGATGGCTTTGGGCTGATTTGCCAGGTTCTTTTTTTAGGAATTCCATTTTCGCTGTTAAGACAAGTTGCAACAGCTAAGCTGGAACGCGATTTAAATTACAAACAAATCGCCATCATTGAGTTTTGGAATCATTTGTTCTACTATGTCATCGCATTGCCCTTGGCGTTTCAGGGATTTGGAGCTTGGGCACCTGTGGCTGGTTGGTTGGCCCAAGAGGTTCAAGGAACTATTCTGTTCTATGCAAAGGCAAAATATCGCCCTCAACTTTGTTGGAACCCTGAGCTAATTAAGCAAATGCTGACTTATAGTGTCAGTTATTCAGCTTCAGTGTGGGTTTGGCAACTCCGATCACTGATTAATCCGTTGATTGTCGGTCCATATGCTGGAGCTGAAGCTGTAGGTTATGTCGCTCTGGCGATTCGTTTTACTGATAACTTAAGTTTTGTCAGACGTTCAACATTTCGGATTTCGATTGCTACATTGGCTCGCATTCAAAATGAGCCTGCTCGATTGTTGAAAGCAGTATCCGAGGGTTCTAGGTTGCAAATTCTCGCTCTAGCTCCTTTTCTGGCAATGCTAGCTTGGATTGGACCCTGGATGATGCCGTTAATTTTTGGAGATAATTGGCTCCCTGTGATGGAAGTCTTCCCCTTCATTGCACTAAGTTACCTTGTTAATGCCACATTTAATTTACATGCATCAACACTTTATGTAGTGCAACGAAATTGGGAAGTTACTGTCTTTCATATTGTTCATATTATCTTGTTCGCAGGTTCTGCATTATTACTTATTCCTAAATATGGCATCATTGGCTATGGTTGGGCAGAGTTAGTCGCGATATTCAGTTACTTCATTATCCACATCTACTTTGTTAAGACGGTCGGTAATCCAGATTATCGTATTGCTACATTATGGTGTGTGGCTTTTAGTTTGTCTCTGTTTGTTCACCAACTAGGCTACTGGGCAGTTAGTGGTGTAATTGCTATCTTTATCTGGCCGGAAACACATCGTCAAATAGGTAATTACTTAACGTTGATGCGGAAAGCAAAGGCTTAAAACTGAGTGTAATTTGCTTGTTTATTGTGGAACATGAGGAGAACAACGCATGAAAGTTGCTGTTTGTGTCATTACGTTTCGCCGTCCGGATGGGTTAAAGCGATTATTAGAGGGTTTGAATGCTTTAACATTTAATCAATCTGAACTGGATGAACTTAAAGTTGTTGTTGTTGAAAATGATGCTCAGGGTTCTGTAGCCGAATTGTGTCAAACCATAAGTTCATGTTTTCGTTGGCAACTTGAGTATTATACTGAACCTATACGTGGTATTCCCTTTGCACGAAACACAGCGATAAAGCATGCTCTTGATGGGGTAGATTTTATTGCCTTTATTGACGACGATGAGATACCCGAACCTACTTGGTTAGATGAACTGCTTGCTGCTCAGCGCTTGTACAACGCAGATACGGTGTCAGGACCAGTTATTCCTCATTTTGACCAACCCATTCCAGATTGGGTAATCAAAGGTAAGTTTTTTGAACGACCGCGCCACCCCAATGGGCATTTAATTCGTGGGGCGGCGACGAATAATGTTTTGCTGCGGGCAGAAATCTTGCGAAAGATGGATAAGCTGTTTGATGAGCGGTTTGCACTGACAGGCGGTAGCGATTGGCATTTTTTCTTACGAGTTCACCGCTTGGGCTACAAATCGATTTGGGCAGACAATGCTGTTGTGCATGAATGGGTTCCTGCTAGCCGAGTCACCCTACGCTGGTTGCTACAAAGAAGTTATCGTCTTGGCACCACTGAAAGTTTTTGTGAAGTGGATTTAAGTCCTGTATTCCAGACCAGAATGGTATGCGCTTTCAAAGGGTGTCGCAGAATTGTGATTGGAGCATTTTCCTTACCATTCTCCTGTTTATTGGGTAAACATCGAGCAATCAAAACACTTAGATATATTTCTCATAGTATGGGAATGCTTTCAGGTGTTTTCGGAAAAACCTATGATGAGTACCGAACAGTCCATACTGTATAGGCTAAGCTGCTTGGATAAGTTCTTGTAGCTCATTAGAGTGGTGAATTAAATAGAGTCAAGGAGGTGTCTTCGTGAATCATGATCCACTGGTCAGTATTCTGATTAATAATTACAATTATGCCCGTTTTCTACGAAACGCAATCGACAGCGCGATCGAACAAACTTATCCTCAAACTGAAGTGATTGTAGTTGATGATGGTTCTGCAGATGAATCCAAAGCAATTATTGAGAGCTATCAAGACCGCGTCATATCTGTATTGAAGCAAAACGGAGGACAAGCTTCAGCATTTAATGCTGGATTTGCTCAGGCAAAAGGAGAAATCATTCTCTTTTTGGATAGCGATGACATGCTAAAACCCGACACGGTTGAACGAGTTGTTTCCATATTTCGATCGCAACCAGAAACCGTTAAAGTCCAATATCGATTACAAGTCATTGATGCCAATGGAACTAAAACAGGTGCCGTTACCCCACGTCAACAGCAAGAAATGCCATGCGGTAGTCTGATCCAATATGTCATACGGTTCGGTGATTATGTTTGGCCACCGACCAGTGGTAATGCCTTTCGAGCAGATGTTCTTAAGCAGATCCTACCAATGCCCGAAGATACCTATCGGATCTCTGCCGATCGCTATCTGAATTGGCTCAGCGTGGTCTTTGGTCCAATTGTTTCTTTGGAACAACCGGGCGGATACTACCGAGTTCATGGCAGTAATAATTTTCATGCCAAGTGGGGTCAATTTGATTTCGCCAAACTAAAACGTAATTTATTGGTCGCGGACAAGGTGTATGAAAAGCAGCGAGAACTGATAGATTCTTTGTATGGAATTAAAGTCTCCAGCCCTGAATCAAGAGCAATATCTTTAATTACTAATCGCACAATTTTTTTGAAACTTCATCCTGAGGATTATCCGTTTCAGAAGAATTTGTTTTCGCTATGCTTTAATGGCTTTAGGTTACAACTTATTCGTCCGGGATACCACTGGTTGAGGAAATTGTATTTGGCATTTTGGTTTGTAGCCATGTATTTTGCCCCTAAATCGATCGCCGAAGCATTGGCGCAACAACTTTGCTTTCCTCCAGAACGTCAGCCCTGGATACGGCGATTGAGTTCTCTGGTTCAAAAATTTGGCTAAATGGCTAATAGCGCACCTACTTGTCACGGTTGAACTGTTGGAGGAGGCTGTTGATGAATCCTGTAGTGAGTGCAATTATTCCCACTCGTAATCGTCCCGAAGTATTAATTCGAGCGGTCAATAGTGTATTAGGGCAAACCTATCAAGATCTTGAGGTGATCGTAGTTGTTGACGGTCCTGACGAACCGACTCTTAAAGCACTGCATCAAATTGATGACTCACGCTTGCGTATTATTGCGTTATCAGCATCGTTGGGAGGTGCTGGGGCACGTAATGCAGGAGTTGAATCGGCTCAAGGCGTTTGGATCGCTTTTCTTGATGATGACGATGAATGGTTTCCCACTAAAATCGAGCTTCAGTTGGCTGCGGCAGAGCAAAGTACCTCTGGTTTGCCTATCATTGCTTGCCCAGTCATTGCTCGGCGACCTCAAGGAGATTTTATCTATCCGCGAAGGCATCCCAAACCTTCAGAACCATTAAGTGAATATCTTCTCGCCCGCAATTCCCTGAGCTTTGGAGAAGGGTTGTTGCAAACCTCTGGAATTTTTACCAAGCGGGAACTATTGGAGAAGGTGCCCTTCCGCACCGATTTGCGGAAACATCAAGATTGGGATTGGTTGCTCAGAGCTACCAATTCACAGGATGTTGAAGTCAAAATTCTTGAGCAGCCTCTGGCAATTTGGCACCGTCCCAAACAGAACAAAAGCATCAGTTCGACGTTGGATTGGAGTCACTCCCTTAAGTGGATTCAAGAGAGCCGTAATTTAGTTTCTCCCAGAGCCTATGCAGCTTTTGTGCTAGTTGAAGTTGGCGCACAAGCCGCTGCACAAGGATTGTGGACAGAGTTTCTTCCGTTACTCTGGCAAGCAGTAAGAATTGGTCGTCCTCAACCAATCGATTTCTTCCTATACTTCGGCATGTGGTTCATTCCAAGAGATACACGGCATCTATATCGATGGTTACGCGGCAAGAAGACAGGGGATACTCAGAACATAGGTAGTGTGCAAATTTAACTTCTATTGGGAGTTGCCGGGGTGATGTTACAAGGCATTTATAACTATCTGCAATTCAGATTTTTGAGATTCAAAGTCATTGATCGTTTTCTGAAATTTGCTCAGGAAGACGACCTTGGGCAGTTATCTTTTGCAGAACTAGTGTTGTATTGGTCAATTGTATTAACCCCACTTTGGTGGTTGTTGGGCATTCAAACGCTTTACTTTCCTGCGATCGCTGCTAGCTTGCTGGCACTGTCTTTTCGCTTAGACAAGTTCATCAATATTCCTTTGCCAGTTTGCATATTATCCTGGTTAGGCATGGGTCTGACTATGATTTGGACAGCTAGCTTAGGTCTGAGTGATGTCAACTTTGCCCCCTTTAAAGTTGTCTCTACCGCAGTAACCTTTTTCAAAGGTTATTTCTTAATTTTTAGTTGTCTGGCGCTTCCTTTCTGGTCTCCAATTCGACTCAAGGTCATAGTAAGAGCAGTAGCTTGGATGGCTGTAGGCTATGGAGTAGCAGCAATCTTGCAGGTTATTTTACTGGTTGCAGGGATTTGGGATCAATCCTACGCTCCTCCTCTAGCTCGCTTGATTCCAGGTGATAAACTGAGTTTGCTATTGAAACCTGCTGCTTTTAAGCCTTTTTTCGGGATCACTTTACCCAGAACCTCGTTGTATATGGCTGATCCGCCTATTCCTGGAATTTGCGGTTTGCTCAGTTATTTCATTTGTAAAGGAGAGGCAAATCGACGTTTGCGGTATCTTTCTATTGCTGGATGTATGATTGCCTTGTTTATTAGTCAAAGCCGTTTGGCTTGGGTATGCTTCCCGATGGCTGTGCTTTTAACCGCTAGTTTCCGACATCGACTAGCACGCATTGGTAGTCTTTGGGGTGCATGTGGTATTTTTGCATTCTGTGCAGCTCTGGGTTTAACCTTAGTTGACCTACTAAACATGGCTTTAGGGGTCTTCACAGAGGCTCGTGCTTCTTCTTCCGCCGATCGCTCTTTGGTGGTCAGCATGACGCTTGAAGCTTGGCAAGCACGCCCCTGGTTCGGCTGGGGAATTGTCGGTGGAACCGTTAAATGGTACATTTATGATATTGTGCTTGGTTCATTCTCCACCTATGCTGGTGTTCTTTATTTGCATGGAGTGCTAGGATTTGTCTGTCTGATTAATGCACTCGTCTCAACTCTTTGGAAATTTTGGTCTCTGTCAATTCAAGGTAATCCTCTTGCTCAAGGCGCATTATCTAGCTTCCTAGCGTTATGTTTATTTGTTGAAGGATTGCCATTATCCTGGATGTGCATTTATTTTTGGTTCTATTTCATCTGGTTAGGTTGTATTTTGGCTCAAAATCAAAAATTAACTCAACGAGTCTTATCATGGGAGCATTTGCTTTAGCTTTAAGAGTAATTAAGTTTGCAATAGAGATAATTCCATCAGGATGCAGACTTAAGACGCAGACTTACAGGTGATATCTCCTCCAAGTTATTCATTTGTAATTGAAATTCATCTGTCCATTTTTTGACTTTTCTAAAGGAGCAATTTCATGAATTCTGAGATTTTGTACTTTGGTATTCCTCTAATCAGTCGTAAGGCAGCCCACAACTGGGATGTTGTCACCAGGATTTTCAACAGCACGCTAACATCTATTTTCAATCAGAGTAACGACAACTTTAGAGTGCTCGTAGGTTGTTGTGACGTTCCGACCATTTCCCCTACTTTTGAGAGCAAAATTGAATTTATCACCATTGATGCTCCCATCCCTACTACCAGTGCAGAAAGGATGCAGGATAAAGGTGCGAAGAAGCAAGCTATTGGTAGGCGATTACACGAGTTAGGTGGTGGCTATCTTATGTTTATGGATGCTGATGATCTTGTCCATCGGGAATTGGTTAGCCATGTATTGCGTCATCAGCACCCTCATGGATATTTATTGAAGCGTGGCTACGAGATGGATATGCAGAAAAAGACCTTGCGACGAGTGAAGAACTTTGACCAGATTTGTGGCAGCTGCGCTGTAGTGCGATTTGATGTAGATGATTTGCCATCAACACTAAACGATAACCAGAATGTCTATTTCAATCAATTTGGTAATCATAAATTATGGCATCGTGTAGCGACTGAACACAACCGCCCCTTGGCAGAGATTCCTTTTGAGGCAATGATTTACGTTCGCAATACAGGTGAAAACTACATCACTCAGTTACCAAAACTGACCTTTAAGCAGAAACTACTAGCATTGTTTAAGCAAGCATCAATCAACGAACGCATCACTAAAGATTTCTCGTTACCTGCTCCTGTTTCTCTCTAGTTTCATGGTTCTTTGTAAGGAACGGGTAATTCTTGAAGAGTGCATATTTCAACTTAATCTTACTCTGATTTGCACAACTCATTTGGACATTACCCCTTTCTTCTATGCTTATTTGCTTAAAACTTTTAGTTGGGAACAGCATATATGAAACAAACAAAAAAAATAATTTGGTTAATGCTAGTGAAACGTTACTTTACCCTCAAATGCTGGTATTATCAGTGGCGCTATCCTAATCTCATTTTAGAACAAGAAGTTTTAATCAAAGGAACTTTGAAACTCTCAAATCAAGTTAAGGTAAAGATTGGTACTGGTACTCGTATAGGTAAAAAGGTATCCATCTCTGGATCGGGAGAAGTATTAATCGGTCGTAATGTGTCTCTCAATGGTTGTTGGATGGGTTGTGTTCAGTCAATTACAATTGGTGATGAATGTTTAATCTCAGACTGCTTTCTACAAGATACAGATTATCACAATCTAGAACCACACCTTCGTCATTGCCCACCAGGTCTAAAAACCTCGGCTCCAATTGTCATCGATCGCAATGTCTGGATTGGAGCTAGAGCAACAATCATGAAAGGTGTTTACATTGGTCAGGATAGCGTTATTGGTTTAGGTAGCGTGATTCGTAAACCAGTTCCATCTGGCGTAGTTGTGATTGGCAACCCTCAACAGATTGTTAAACATTTGCATCCTTCCCCAAATGTAGAGCCACAGGCTCTAACTATGCACGATAGCAACAGTGATGTGATGAATGTTCCATCTACTTGAAATACATTAAACGCTTATTTTCCATTAATAAACATAAGGTGCAATGCAGCTATTCTGCGGAGGTATAGAAGGTCACGTCCTCATGGAATAGTTAAATTTCATCTAATTTACGTTCCTCAATTCAGGAATGCGGAACAATGGTGCTGCAAGTAATAGCTTTGGGAGGGTGCTAAGCGCTCCGCCCATCTTCCTATGCAAAACTGTCCGCAGAGCTTTTGCCTGCTTGAGACTATAATGGCAGTTCTTCTCATTCAACCCTCTCGAAGTGAATATTTTGCCTGAAAAGAAGATTGATGATTCTGCGGTTATTTTGTGTTCATAGAATCATGGGTAGTGCCCTGAAGGGCAGGATAAGATAGAAAGAGGTGCGGAAGAAAGTTTGAGCAGGAGTAGACTGTTTATGGAAACGCCTCAATGTCCGAGTTGTAATTCACAAGAAATTCGTCGCAACGGTCA
>Ga0224723_1000895_pt1 | contig 19398 bp, 15 predicted proteins | sample Balambano_FR2_Me_FD_161647 | JGI IMG/M metagenome (GOLD analysis project Ga0224723, IMG submission 161647) | Freshwater sediment microbial communities from Lake Towuti, South Sulawesi, Indonesia - Balambano_FR2_MetaG | ecosystem: Environmental > Aquatic > Freshwater > Lake > Sediment | place...
CGCCGCCATCCAGAAATTCATCGGCAACCTGAATCGACTCGCTGAGGAGACCGCCCGCGTTATTCCGCAAATCCAGCACAAGCGCCTCTATCCCGGCGCTGTTCAGATCATTCATGGCGGCGGTCAGTTCTTCCGGCGTACGATTGGTGAAACGCAAAATCTGCACATAACCAAGCCGCGAATCGTCAGGCAGCACACGCCAGATAATTGACGGTACGTTTATGACAGCGAATGGGACAAAGGTGGTGAACTCCTCGCCCGAATCCGACTTACTAACGGTAATCTCAACGCCGCTGCCCTCGCGCACTTCGCCGCGCAGCATTTGATCCAGCGCGTCGGCTTGCAGGCTTATATCTACAGGTGTGCCGTTGACGGCGATCAGCACATCATCGGCTTCAATGCCTGCCGCCAGTGCGGGGCTATCGGCATAAGGGTAAAGGCGCATTTCCCCATTTTCCGAGCGGACGATCTGAACGCCAATGCCGCCATACGTCCCGGCAAGCACCTGTGACTCACTGGCGGCGACGGGCGGATCAATGAAAAAAGTGAATGGATCGTTGAGCGTGGACAGCATTCCGCGAATTGCGCCGTACTGACGTTGAGCATAATCCGGCTGCTGGTGAACGAAATGCGAGTCAACCAGTGCCTGAACCTCGTCCAACAAGGTATAACCGGCTTCTTCGCCTGATGCCGCGACACGTGAGGGCGGTTCGATCACGTCACGCAGGAAAAAACCCGCCGCGAAGATACCCGCGAGAAGCGCACCAAGCAGGGCACCCGTCAGTAAAGACCGCCCAATACTACGACCAGAAGATGTCATCGCTACATTCGTCTCAACTTAACCATAGAAAGCAGGGGAGCTAGAGTACGATATATATTGTAACATTGCCAAACTGTGCATAACACCGTTACTATGGCGTGGAACACTGAGGGAACATGATGCAGCCGGGCGCTTCGCCGCTGGTTCTGATCGCGGATGATGAAGTAAATACTTCGATGATGCTTCAACACCTGTTTGAGCGAGAGGGTTTTCGCGTCGCACGGGTGAATAACGGCATTCAGGCGCTGGATTTTGTCTTCCATCAGCGCCCTGATCTGATTTTGCTGGATATACGAATGCCGGGCATGAACGGGTTTGAAGTGCTGGGCAAGCTACGCGAGTCCGAAACAGGTGCGACAATCCCGACCATCCTAATCACGGCGAATGCCCGTCAGCCCGCCGATGTTGCACTCGGTCTGAATCTAGGCGCGGATGATTACATCTATAAACCGTTCGCGCCGCAAGAACTGTTAGCGCGGGCGCAGAGCAAGCTGCGAAGTCGCCAGCTTGAAGATGCCCTGCAGCAGCGCAGCCGAGAACTTGAAGCGCTTCTTGGGATCAGCGAACAGATGAATCAATCCCTCGCGCAGGGCGAAGTACTTGATGTGGCGCTGGAACTGATCGCGGATAAGATTCCCTGTGAGATCGCCGTCATCCTCAAGTTTGGTGAAATTCCTGAACAGGATGAATTCCGCGCTGTAAACGTCGGTGAAAACCGTGAATTCAGGCTGGCGCAGTCGTCTATCCATATCCTGCATCATCTAGACTATGTCGGCGATTTCGCCCTGTGGACGCCTGAGGAAACGCCGTTATTTGGCGAGCAGAAAAGTGGTATGGTGGCAAAGCTGGTACATGGCAGTAATGTCATCGGGGCATTAGTGATCACAAGCGATCAGACGCTGTATGATGACCCGCAGCTTCGCCTGTTTGGTGGGCTTGCGCGGCAGGTCGCGCTGGCACTGCATAACGCGCAGCTTTATGCCCTGCTCATGAACTATGCGACCCGACTGGAAGAGATGGTGAACGAGCGCACAGCTGAACTTGAAGCGGCGCAGAAAATGCTGATTCGTTCCGAGAAATTAGCGTCCATCGGGCATCTCGCCGCCAGCATCGCGCATGAAATCAACAATCCGCTCATGCCGATCCGCAACCTACTGGAGGATATTGTTGAGGATTTGCAGTCGCGGCATGTGGACTATGACGAACAATCCATTGAGATTATCCAATCCAGCCTTGAACGCATCAGGGGTATCGTCTCAAGGCTGCTCGAATTTTCGCGGGATTCCAATGCTGAAATGAGCGTTTTGGACATCAACGCGGTGCTGGAGGGTGTGATCGCCCTCAACCGCAAGTATTTTCAGCATGAACGGATTGAGATAGTGGCAAACTTGCGCGAGTCGCCGCACATTCACGGCAGCAAGGATCAGCTTGAACAGGTCTTCATGAATATCGCGTTGAACGCGCAAGCGGCGATGAAATCCGGTGGCACATTCACGGTGACGACTTCACATAACGCCAATGAGGTAATTGTTGAGATGAATGATACGGGGCATGGCATTGACTCAGAACACCTGAACCGCATTTTTGATCCCTTTTACTCAACCAAACCCAGCGGCACGGGGCTTGGTCTGTTTGTGAGTCATGGAATCATTCAGGCACATAACGGCTCAATTGATGTTCGCAGTAAAGTTGGGGCAGGCACCACCTTCACGATTCGCCTGCCTGCCCATCCAGCTTAAGGTATCTACATAACTGCCTTGTCTTCAGCGCTACATTGATATCCACGCGCCTTCATATTCTGGCTGCGTAAGCCCACCAATTCTATAGGCTTCCGCAATCTCTCTATCAACCACAATGAGGCGCAGAATACTGCTGTTGGCACAATCCACCATGCGCGAACCAACAGCCGTATAATCAGAGCTAACACCTTCCAGATTCTCAGCAACCGCATCCATCACCTGCGGAAGCGTCTCCCGAAGATCAACCCCCGAACCTGAACAAACCGAAGCGACCAACGTTTGCCCCATACTGGTCTCTATTCGCTCAATCGCCACATCGGTCATAGAGAGTTGGTTCAAGGCATTTGCAATGTCCGAGAACTCCGCTCCGCTGACTTCGGTGCCACCTGCTGAAATCTGCGTCGCGTCAGAGGAAATAGCCGTTTCGCTGGCGACAATTTCGGCGAACGTTTCGGTTTCCTCCGCCGTACCTGATGGCAGTGCCAGCGTTTCAAAGACTTCTATGGTAGGTGTGGCGTCACCAGGAAGTGCGGTAATCGAGGACATATCCAGCGTTGCCTGTTGAGAAGCATCTTCTGTTGCCAGGTCTCCAGACAGGGTTGCCAGCGGCGTCACCTGTATCACGACCTGCGTTCCGCTGGCAGTGTCAGATGTGGATTCAACTGCTGGACTCGACTCGGCAGTAACATCTACGACTGCACCAGCGGTGCTCTCCGGCGAGGCTGCCTGCGCCCCGGCATCCGATGACTGAGCAACCTGCGTCAGCGCGTCAGTGGTTGAAGGCTGCGATCTGGGCAAGAACAGCAGAGCCAGCAAGACGAGAATAAGCACAACTGCTGCCGCAATCCACAACCACAGGCTGCTGCGCCGTTTTTCCGGAGGCGGTGCAGCCGTCGGAGACGCGGCAATCTTGGTCGCTAATGATGGCTCAACAATTGTATCGAGATAAGGCTCAGGAATTATCTCGTCGTCTATGTTTTCGGAAGCGTGCGCGGGAGGTAAAAAATCCGGTTCCTCAAGCGAAACCTCTTCAGCAGGGAGAGATTCAGGTAGTGGCGGAGGAGGAACCATGACAGCAGAGGCAGCGCTGAGTTCGGGATACTGCTCATCCAGATTGGCTAACAAGCCCGCCGCTTCAGGATAGTTGGGATTCAAGCGAAGCACATTATTCAACGCCTGACGAGCAAGCACCGGATCATCTACTGAATAGGCATAAATCCACCACGCATCCGGGTTGCCGGGGTCTTCCTTAAGCAACCGATCAAGCAAAGCGCGAGCCTCGTCTGGTTGCCCCGCTTCAACAAGTTCGTATGCTCGTGTCAGAATATCACTGTGCGACTCGCTCATGCAGACCCTCTCTGAATGGAGTGGTGTTGCCGCTAACGCAATCTATATATTTCTGTGCAGTTTACATCATAAATGAGCGAGACTGCAACAAGACACGTTCGGCAAGAATTCAGAAAGCGTTAACGCAACAGCATCTGTCTTTAATTTGACGAGACAGACCAGCGCGTTTCGTTTTCGCCTGCCTGAAAATTGATCCAGCGTGCCAGTGTGAACAAGAAGTCGGACAGACGATTGAGATAGCGAACAACCTGCTCATTGACTGGCTGCTCGTCGCTCAACTGAACAGCGAGGCGTTCGGCGCGGCGGCAGATCGTCCGCGCAACATGAAGGGAGGCAGCGGCAGGCACGCCGCCGGGAAGGATGAAGTTTTTTAGTGGCGGCAGGGATTCATCCATCTCATCAATCCAGCCTTCAAGCCGCATAGAGGGCGCATCGGTGAGGCGCACGAGCCAATCCACTTTGGCATCCATCGGCGTTGCCAGGTCTGTGCCTATCGTGAACAGGTCATTCTGTATCGCTTCAAGCCATTCATTCGCCAGCGGCGGCAATGCGGAAGCTCGCGCCAAGCCAAGCCACGAATTGACTTCATCCACCGTGCCGTAGGCTTCGACACGTAAGTCGTATTTTCTTACCCGCCCGCCCGCATACAGGCTGGTATCCCCTGTATCCCCGGTTCTGGTATAGATTTTCATGGAACACCCCGTAAATAAAAACGAACCAACATGAAAATGCCAGTTCGTTCAGTGTGTCTCGGAGAGGACTCGAACCTCCACGCCTTGCGGCATACACCCCTCAAGCGTACGCGTCTGCCAGTTCCGCCACCGAGACAGGATGGGAAGTATTATAGCCACGCGCATGATGATGTCAATCCTTTGACGGCGCACATTCTTTCGTTACCATTGAGCGCGATTTGATTGAAGTCATATCTGTAAGGAATAGATGATGCGGATTGCGCTGGATGCGATGGGCAGTGATAACTACCCCGTACCGGATGTCGCTGGCGCAGTGTTGGCGGCAAGAGAATTTGGTGACACGATTTATCTGGTGGGAGACGAAGCGCAAATCACCAGGGAACTGAGCAAACACGACACTGCCAATCTCAACCTGATTGTGCAGCACGCGTCACAGGTTGTGACAATGGAAGATAAGCCTAGTACGGTCGGGAAGAACAAGCCAGACTCGTCCATGCACGTCGGCATGAAACTGGTGCGGGATGGACTGGCGGATGCGTTTGTAACGGCGGGCAATACCGGCGCAGCGCTTTCGATTGCCACGCTGTATACGCTGAAACGGATACCCGGCGTGAAGCGCCCTGCCCTGAGCGCCATCGTGCGGCTGATGAATCACGATATCATCATTCTCGATGTCGGCGCGAATGCTGACTCGAAACCAGAATGGGTTGCCCAATTTGCGTTGATGGGAAAAATTTACGCGAAACAGGCGCTTGGGTTAAAGGCACCCCGCGTCGCTTTACTGTCAAACGGGGAGGAAGAAGGTAAAGGCAACCAAATCATTCACGACACAGCGGCGCTGCTAAAAACCTCCGACCTCAACTTCATCGGCAATGTTGAACCGAAAGATATGCTCAAAGGCGAGGTGGATGTTGTCGTCGCGGATGGTTTCGTTGGCAATATCTTAATTAAGTCGCTGGAAAGCGCGACGAGTATGCTGGTGAGTGTGCTGCGTGACGAATTGATGAAAGATGTGTTTTCTAAAGTGGGAGGGCTGCTTTCGCGCCCGGCGTTTCGCCGTGTTCGCAAGCAGATTGATCCGTTCGAGATCGGGGGAGCGCCTCTTTTGGGGGTGAACGGGGTTGTCATCATTGGTCACGGGCGTTCCAATGCCAACGCGATTAAGAACGCTATCCGCCAGGCTCGCCTCGCCGTTCAGGGCAACCTCATCGAAGCGATTCGACAGGGCGTAAGCGATACCGAAGTTGGATTATCAGATCAGCCAGAAGACTCTGAAAGGAGATAGACGATTCAGAAAGAATCGCCTGACTACAATCTATGGAACTTTTACGAAATGGACGCCCGCGTGTGGTGATTACGGGTATGGGCGCGATAACAGCGCTAGGGGGCGTAACAAGCCTGTGGGAAAATCTGAAATCAGGCATTTCAGGTATTCGCCGCCTGGAAACGATAAATGTTGAGCATGTGCCGATCAAGATTGGCGCGGAAGTGCGCGGCTTTGATCAGGCTGCCGTGCCTTATGTCGAGTATAAGGAAGCCCGACGCATGGGGCGTTCCAGCCTGTTTGCCATTGCCACCGCCAAATCCGCATTGGATGACGCCGGTATTTCCAACGAGGATATTGAGAGTGAGGCGGAACGCTACGGCACCGTCATCGGTACGTCCATGGGACCCCACGAAATGGCGGAACAGGCGACGCACAAGTATCGCGCCTCAAATTTCAAATATCCAAATCCGCTGGGGCTGATTCAATCCCTGCCAAATATGCCCTCGCACCATGTCAGCAAAATATTCCAGACGTTGGGTCCGCTGAATACACCCGCCAATGCCTGCGCCTCAGGCACACAGGCGGTCGGAGAAGCATCAGAACTAATCCGTAATGGTCGGGCAGATGTTATTATCACTGGCGGCGTGGATGCGCTCCTGCAAGACTATACCTTGGCAGGATTCAACGCTATGGACGCGCTGGTGCGGGGGTATGAAGACAAGCCAGATAAAGCCAGCCGCCCGTTCGACAAAAATCGCTCCGGGTTCATTCTTGGTGAGGGCTGCGCGTTATTCGTGATTGAGAGCCTGAATCATGCGCTGAAACGCGGTGCGCGGATTTATGCGGAAGTACTGGGTCATGCTTCGTCGTCCGATGCTTATCACGTCGCAGCGGTTGATCCTGAAGGGCGTGGCGCGGTGCGCTCCATGAAATGGGCACTCGAAGATGCCCACATCAACAGCGATGAGATTGATTATATCAATCCGCACGGCTCGTCCACCCCATCGAATGATGCAATGGAGACATTGGCAATCAAGAAATTGTTCGGGGAACATGCCTATAACATTCCGATCAGCTCGACCAAATCCATGCTTGGTCATGCGCTTGGTGCCTCTGGCGCGATTGAAATCCTCGCCAGCGTCAAGACGCTTGTGGATCAAATCATTCACCCGACCATCAATTACGAAACACCTGATCCGGACTGTGATCTGGACTACGTACCGAATGTCGCCCGTGAGGTCAGCGGGGTGAAAACCGTGCTGTCAAACAGCTTTGGTCTGGGCGGTCAGAATGCCTCGATTGTGATTGCCTCGATGTAGATACCAGCCGGTAACACGACGAAATATCAGGGCGCGGACTTTTGGGTCACGCGCCCTTTTCTTTGTTTGCCAGTATAATAGAGTGCAGTGGCTCAACGGATGGAGAATCCAGGCAGTTATGCTCATCTATGAGACGTTCCCCGGCTTGGAAGCACTCCTGGCAAAGCGCGATACAAAAAAAGCAGAAGTCGTGATTGCCAAACACCTACGCTCGGGAAAAGACCCTGAAGCACAGGCGATGGGCTTGATAGCGCGAGCGCATGTCCGCCTGATCGCCGGGCGTCTCGATGACGGTCTGACAGATTTGAACGCCGCGAAAGAGCTTGACCCGTTACGATGCCTATCGGCTGAATATCTCGAACTTGTGGGCGACTGCCATTTCGGGCGATTTGAACTGGCACATGTTGGCTTTGCGGATCGCAGCGATACCGCACAGGCGATGATCGCTTATGAGCAGATTCTCCGCGATTTCCCCGATTACGAAAATACGGGCTGGATTCTCTATCAGCAGGGGCGAGTGATGCTGACAGAAAATCGCAGCGAGGAGGCAGTCGCATTATTTCAGCAGGCGTTGTTAAGTCCCAGTGCCGTCCCTGCGCTGACCTCGTACTGTTATGAACGTCTTGGATTTATCTACTGCTATGAATTGCGTGATCTTCCCCGCGCAATTTCGTTTTTGAACAAGGCGGTAGATACGTATCCTGAAAGCGAACCGAGGGCATGGCTGGTCGGCGTTCACACCCTCCGCAGCCGCGTTTTGCGGGAAATGCACAACTTTTCAGCCGCGCTCACAGCAGCGGACGCCGCCTTAGCGCTGGCAACCAACACCAACACATCAAAACTAAGCCTCGCGGATGCGTATCTGGTCGCCGCAGAAATTGCTGCCCAACTGAACGGCAAGGAACGAGATGTCATCAGCTACCTACAGGCATTCTTGCAGTACAGCAAAAAGCCCCTGGGGATAGATGTCACCTGGTCACGAGTCCATGAGATGCTGGGGGATGCCTACTGGCGAACCTCTCAACCACAGTTAGCGCTGAACGCATATCAGGCGGTACTGGAACACAACCCCTATCATCCGTGGGAATTATCGCTGTACTATCGTATCGGGCGCTGCTACTATCAGCTAAGCGAGTACGGCAAAGCCATTCAAGCGCTGGAAAAAATGCTGGACATTGCGGCTAAAGACAACCAGACGATCAGCGATTATCGCGTGTATCAACTGCTTGCCAACAGCTATTTCGCGGCGGGGCGCTACGAACTTTCGGAGACAACCTACAAGGCTGCGCTGAAAATCGCGCCACAGGATACGGATCATGTTGCCGATATGGTGCGCTACATGCAGCTTGCCCAGCAGCACGTTCAGAGTGCATAACAGCAGTACAGGATTTTACAACGGTATGACGACGGTTGATGTTATTGGTGGTGGTTTAGCGGGATCAGAAGCCGCATGGCAGCTTGCAGAGCGCGGGATTGACGTTCGCCTGTATGAAATGCGACCGAAAAAGACGACGGGCGCACACGTAACGGATCGACTCGGCGAACTGGTATGCAGCAATTCATTCGGATCCAAACTGCCTGATCGGGCATCCGGTCTGCTCAAAAGCGAACTGGATATGCTCGGTTCGCTATTGCTGCGCTGTGCCGAACAAGCCGCACTGCCCGCAGGCGGCGCACTGGCGGTGGATCGGGAACTGTTCTCGTCGCTGGTCACGTCGGCGATGGAAGAACATCCGCATATCGCCATTATTCGTGAAGAAGTGACGGCTATTCCTGATGAGCCGTGCATAATCGCCACAGGTCCCCTTACATCGGAAGCGCTTGCCCGCGAAATCGCCGGACTGACGGGACAGGAATATCTGTATTTCTATGATGCAATCGCGCCAATCGTGACCCGCGAAAGCATAGATATGACGATTGCCTTTCGCGCCAGCCGTTATGAACGGGGGGAGGACAGCGCAGGCGATTACATCAATTGCCCAATGAATAAAGACGAGTATGAACAATTCATTGATGCTCTGCTCAACTCAGAACGGGCTGAACTGCGCGACTTTGAACGGGAAGATCAATTGTTTTTCGAGGGCTGCCTGCCGATTGAGCAGCTTGCGACGCGAGGGCGCGAGTCGCTCGCCTTTGGACCGATGCGCCCTGTAGGACTGCGTGACCCGCGAACAGATAAACGACCCTATGCCGTCGTCCAGCTTCGACAGGATAACCTTGTAGGCTCTCTTTACAATCTGGTCGGCTTTCAGACGAACATCAAGTGGGGACAGCAGGAAGCAGTTTTGCGCCTGATTCCCGGTCTGGCAAATGCAGAATTTGTTCGTATGGGGCAGATGCACCGCAACACGTTTATCAATGCCCCTGCCCTACTGCATCCGACGATGCAATTCAGGAAACGCGAAACATTGTTCTTTGGTGGGCAGATCACTGGCGTCGAAGGCTATATGGGCAATGTCGCCACCGGATTAGTCGCGGGCGTGAATATGGCGCGGCTGCTGAATAGTGAACCGCTGTGGACACCACCAAATGTGGGCATGTTAGGCGCGTTGTGCCATTACGTCACTCACGCCGAAGCGAAACATTTCCAGCCAATGAAGGCGAACTTCGGCATATTGCCCGAACTTGACGAGCCGATCCGTGACAAGCGATTACGCTATCTGGCGTATGTTGAGCGCGGGCTAAACGCGCTGCGCGAATCCATGCAGCACAATGCCTTAACTGCTCCCGCACAGGAAAATGACTTTGCCCTCGCCCGCTGAGCGTTTGAGTGTCCTCCCTGCGTACCCCTTTGCGGCGATCAACCAGCGTGTACGCCAACTCAACGCGCAGGGTCACGATGTCATTAGCCTTGATGTGGGTAGCCCGGATATGCCGCCGCCTGAACTGGTGGTTGAGGCATTGAATCAGTCTATCCACAATTCACGCAAGCACGGCTATTCGGGATACAAAGGCACAGCGGCGTTCCGCGAAGCTGTAGCCGAATATTATCAGCGGCGCTTTGGTGTGATAGTGAACCCGGAAACTCAGGTTTTGCCGCTGCTCGGCAGCAAGGAAGGGATTGTTAATCTCAGCCTCGCCTATCTGGATCATGGCGATTCGGCACTCGTGCCAGACATTGGCTATCCGTCGTATTCGATGGGCGCTTTGCTGGCGGGCGCATCGGTTAGATGGTTTCCGCTGCGCGAGCCTGGCTATCTGGCAAATTTTGAGGAACTCGCCGCATATGTGGATGGGCGAACCAAACTTCTATGGGTGAACTATCCGAATAATCCAATTGGCGCGGTGGCTGGCGCCGATTTTTACCAACAGGCGGTAGATTTTTGCCGCCAGCACAATCTCATCCTTGCGTCGGATAACCCGTATGTCGAAGTGACGTATGATGGATTTGTCGCGGGGAGCGCATTGCAGCCGAATGGTGCGCTGGAATGCGGTATTGAATTTATCTCGTTCTCCAAGACGTATAATATGGCGGGGTGGCGTCTCGGCGCTGCCGTCGGCTCGGTAGAGGCGATCAGCACACTTTTGCAGGTCAAAAGCAACTTCGACAGCGGGCATTTTGCGGCAGTATACGACGCCGGTATCGCGGCGCTTGAAGAAGTACCTCAAGCCTGGATTGACCAGCGAAACGCGGTTTATCAACGGCGGCGGGATCGCATGATGAGCAGCCTGCCTGAGATTGGACTAAGCGCCCAAAAACCTGCTGGCGCATTGTATATCTGGTGCAAAGTCGAGGATGAGGCGTTGGATGGCGCAGCGTATGTCGAACAGGCGCTTCTCAACGCGCATGTCTCGATGGCACCGGGCGCAATGTATGGACCCGGCGGAGCGCAGTATCTCCGCATGTGCGTGTGTACGACAGATGACCGCCTCGAACAAGCGCTCGAACGTTTACAGCGCTGGTATTCGTCCCGATAAGTGTAAAGTATCAATATGCCGCCTCAGATTCACTCCATACAGCAGCAGCCCGAACGCGCATTTCTTGTCGGCTTGGGTCTGAAAGGTAGTCACCCATTGCTCAGTGTGCAGGACTCACTGACGGAACTCGCCCTGCTTGCGGATACAGCGGGAATGCAGGTCATCGGGCAGGCGACACAGAATGTCGCGCAGATTGACCCGGCAACGTATATCGGTTCGGGCAAAGTGGCGGAAATTCACGACTCGCTGATCGCCATCGAAGCGCAAACCGTCATTTTTGATGACGAACTGACGCCGCGCCATCAGCGCGAACTGGAAGAAGCCTTTGGGGAAACTATCAAAGTGCTGGATCGCTCGGCGCTGATCCTCGATATTTTCGCGCAGCACGCGCACACTCATGAAGGCGCGTTGCAGGTGGAACTGGCGCAGTATGAATACAGGCTGCCGCGCCTCACCCGCCAGTGGACACACCTCTCGCGCCAGGCGGGAAGCAGCGGCGGCGGTGCTGGCAGCGTTGGCTTACGTGGACCGGGTGAAACACAGTTGGAAGTAGACCGCCGCGAAATTCGCCATCGTATCAGCTTTTTGAAGCATGAACTTGAGGCGGTGCGGTCTCATCGCAGCCGCCACCGTAGTCAGCGGGATCGAACGGGTATCCCGTTAATCGCCCTTGTCGGGTATACCAACGCAGGCAAATCCACACTGCTGCGGGCATTGACAGGCGCAGATGTGTATGTAGCCGATCAGTTGTTCGCCACGCTTGACCCGACGACGCGCCGTGTCAATCTGCCCAGCGGCAGACAAACGCTGCTGACTGATACAGTGGGCTTCATCCAGAAATTACCGACGACATTGATCGCTGCCTTCCGCGCCACTCTCGAAGAAATCACGGAAGCGGACTTGCTGCTGGTGGTCGGGGATGTCAATCACCCCAATGTCGCCGAGCATCTTGAAACCGTTGAGGACACGCTGGCAGAAATTGAAATGCCGCCCGTGCCGCGTATCCTCGTCTGGAATAAAATTGACCAGTGGCAGGGCGAAGAATTGCCCGTCGCGCCATCCGCCCGCGCTTATGCGGATACGGTGACAATTTCCGCAAGTCAGAATATCGGGCTGAATAGGCTGACAACGGCGATTGAGCGGGTTCTGGCAAATACACTTTATCCGACAAAGCTGCGATTTCCGTATGAACGCGGTGATCTTGTGTCGCAGCTTCATGAACTGGCAACGGTGGAACAACAGGAACATACTGAAAACGGAATCGAGATCACAGCCCAGATTCCTGCTAAACTCTATGAACGATTCAAACCATACCGCATTTCAGGGTGAGTATGTTCAGGAAAGTTGATCAATCGCCGCGTATTGCCCGCTTGCTCGAAAACCTCTCCTCCGGACTGGCGAAACGGCGTGGCTTGCCCATTGTCATCGGCATTGGCTTGATCATCCTCGCCTTTATCGCTGCTCTGATCAATCTGATTGCCCCTGCCCCGTTTTTGCAGTGTGTGTGGGTGTTCGCGCTGCACTTCGGCTTGATCGCCGCGTTGATCGGCGTGGTCATGAGCGAGCCTCTGGGGGGTTAGCCCTCACATTATGGAAATTCGCGTCCTGCAAACGATGGATGAGTTTAACCGGGCGGTGGATGTTGAACTCATCGTGTGGGGCGCTCATGAGCGTGATGCCCTGCCAACTCACATCATGCGAGCAAACAGCGCGGCGGGCGGCGCGACATGGGGCGCGTTTGAAAATGGCGACATGATCGGCGTCGCCTTCGCACAACCCGGAATCCGCAAAGGACGCCCGATTCTCTGGTCGCACATTGCCGGGGTACTGCCCGCGTACCAGCGCCACAATATCGGTTTCGCACTCAAACACGCCCAACGCGAATGGGCGCTGGAACACGACATCCATGAAATTCGCTGGACGTTCGACCCGCTGCAAGCCGGCAATGCCCACTTCAACCTGCACCGCCTCGGCGCGACCAGCCATACTTATCACGTTAATTTTTATGGCGCGATGACCGATTCGATCAACGCGGGGATTCCCTCAGATCGCCTCGAAGTCATCTGGCGACTCGACCAGCCCCTCACCGAATATCATTCGGAAGCCCTGCCCTATGGGTTGAAAAATGAAAATGGGCTGCCCACGAAATGCTCCGATGTGGATAATCCGCAAATTCTGGTCGAAATTCCGCGAAATCTCGCCTCACTAGACCTTTCAACCCGACTTGCGTGGCGGCTGGCGCTGCGGGAAACGCTGGTCGCGTATTTTACGCGTGGTTATCGTGCCGTAGATTTTTGGCGGGACGAGGCAGGTCCATGTGCCTATCTCTTAAAACGAGAAGATGAGTAATTTGTAGCGCGGCGTTTTCATTGCTTCTATAATGAGCGCGAAATTCGAGAGCCGTTAAAGTCCATTTAATATCTATGGAGGCATGACCCATGCGTTTCAAGCTGATTTTCCTTGCGCTGGCACTGCTGCTTCTGCCCCTGCTCGGGGTGATGGCGCAGGATGATTTACCGGAACTGCCTGATCTTGGCGGGCGTGAAGTGGTAATTCCGGTTGAAAATTCATACCCCCCATACAATTTTATTGACGATTCGGGCGCATTCGTCGGGTGGGATTATGATACGTTCCGTGATATTTGCCGCCTGTTGAATTGTGTACCTGTCTTCGTCGAAGCTGCCTGGGACGGCATGCTCATTGCGATTGCTGCCGGTGAATTTGATGTCGCTGGCGAAGGCATTACCTACACTGAAGAACGTGATGAAACCGTTGACTTCGGTCAGTTTTACTACTCGTATGACGAGACGCTGCTCATTCGTGATAATGAAGATCGCTTTAGCACCGTTGAGGAGCTGCTTGCACTAGAAGATTTTACGGTTGGTACGCAGCTTGGCACGACAAATGAGATTACCGCCCATGAAATCTTCGGTGTAGACCGCACACAAAGCTATGATCCGTTTGCTTTAGCGGTGGAAGCGCTCCTCAATGGGGATGTTGATGCCGTTGTGATCGATCGTCCTGCCGCTGAGGGTTATATCGTGACTCAGGGTGGTATGCGAACTCTGGACGAGTCGCTCACTGGTGTCCAGAATTTCGCCTTTGTCTATCCCCCGGGCAGTGACCTGATCGAACCCTTCAATCTGGCGATAGATTATCTAGTAGCCACCGGACGCTGGGATCAGATTTATACGCGCTGGTTTGCGCCTGCGGAACTGCCTGATCTTGAGGGTCGTCTCATTACCATTCCCGTCGAAAACTCCTATCCTCCGTATAACTTTATCGACGACTCAGGAGAGTTCGTGGGATGGGACTATGATACCTTCCGTGAGATATGCCGTCGCCTCAACTGCCAGCCGGAATTTGTCGAAGCTGCTTGGGATGGGATGCTGATCGCTATCGCCGCTGGTGAATTTGATGTGGCTGGCGAAGGCATTACCTACACTGAAGAACGCGACGAAACCGTTGACTTCAGTCAATTCTACTACTCCTATGACGAGACTTTACTGATTCGTGACGACGAAAACCGTTTCAGCACCGTTGCAGAGCTCCTTGCACTTGAAGACTTCACCGTCGGCACACAGATTGGCACGACGAATGAGATCACCGCGCATGAAATCTTCGGCGAAGACCGCACACAAAGCTATGATCCGTTTGCTTTAGCGGTGGAAGCGCTCCTCAACGGCGACGTTGATGCGGTCGTTATTGACCGTCCTGCCGCTGAGGGTTATATCGTGACACGGGGAGGCATGCGGACACTGGAAGAGTCGCTCACAGGTATTCAGAATTTCGCCTTTGTTTATCCCCCAGGCAGTGACCTGATCGAACCCTTCAACCTGGCAATGGACGCCATGATCGCCGACGGCACATGGGATGACATTTTCCGTGTGTGGTTCGGGAGTTAGTACCGGTTGATCTATTTTCAGGGCGGAGTGGGCAAAACAGGCTCACTCCGCTTCATTTATCACACATGGATGACTCCTGATGGCACAAGGTAACCCACCCCTCACAGAGCCAAGACAACTGATAGATGTTCGAGTATTTGCAAGAAATATTCTGGCGCGGCGAAGCTGGCTCATCGCCTTCATTCTTTTCGATATTATTCTTGCCTATCTGATTATCGTTGACCCGATCCTGCGCGACGCCTGGGATTTCATCGCGCCGTCGCCGACGCCTGAAGAACAGCCTGTCACTATCTGGTGGTATTTGCAGGCGGGAATTGGTTTAACGCTTGTCATCACCTTGATTTCATTTGTCTTTTCTATCATTGGCGGTTTGTTCATCGCGTTGATGCGGATTTCCAAAAATCCAATTCTCTACAATATCTCTACATTTTACGTGGAACTCTTTCGAGGACTGCCCCTGCTGGTCGTCATTCTGATTTTCAACTTTGCACTGGTGCCAATGGCGGTTGACATCGTTGCCGGCACCCAGGTTGTGGACAGCGCAGGCAATGTAACAACGGAAGGCACCACCGGTATAGATTTTCTGGATGACTTGATTCAACGGTTGGTGGGTGTACCGGAGGACAGAATTGGGTCAACCAGACTGCGCTCCCGCGATATTGACGAAACCTGGCGCATAATCTTCGCTTTCGCTGTCACCTACGCTGCGTTTATGTCAGAAGTCTTTCGCGCCGGTATCGAAAGTATTGGCAAAGGACAGATGGAAGCCTCACGCTCGCTCGGTATGAACTACTTGCAGGCGATGCGGTTTATCATTTTGCCGCAGGCGATTCGCAACATTTTGCCCGCGCTGGCGAATAACTTCATTCTCCTGCTCAAGGATACGTCGCTGGCATCAGCCGTCGCTGTGCCAGAAATCTCATTTCTCACACGCCAGTATGCCAGCAACCGTTTCCGCTATCCTGAGGGCTTATTGGTGCTGTCCTTTATTTATGCCAACCTGACGATTGCGCTGGCGCTGGGTGTGAACTGGCTCGAAGCGCGGCTGCAAGCCGACAAACGGGAGAGTACGTAATGCCCCCCGATTACCAATCCGAACCCATCATTGCCATCAGGGATGCCCACAAGACTTTTGGAAAAGTACAGGCGTTGCGAGGGGTCAGCCTCGATATTTTCGCAGGTGAGGTCGTCGTCATCATCGGACCCAGTGGTTCCGGCAAAAGTACGCTGCTCCGCTGTATCAACAAACTGGAGGCGATTGACAGCGGCGAGATCGTCGTGGATGGCATGTCGCTGTACGCCAAAGGCACGAATATTAACACTGTGCGTGAGGAAGTCGGCATGGTGTTTCAGTCGTTCAACCTGTTCCCAAACCTGACGGTTCTGGGAAACCTGACGATAGCACAGCGCAAGGTTCGTAAACGCAATAAAGCTGAAAGCGAGGCAATCGCCCGCCAGCTCCTTGAAAAAGTCGGTATTTCCGAAAAAGTGGATGTCTATCCAAGCAAACTTTCAGGCGGGCAGCAGCAGCGCGTAGCGATTGCGCGCGCGCTGGCAATGAACCCGAAAATCATGCTGTTTGACGAACCAACGTCCGCCCTTGACCCGGAAATGATCAAGGAAGTGCTGGATGTGATGCTGGCGCTGGCGCAGGAAGGCATGACGATGGTGGTCGTGACCCATGAGATGGGTTTCGCCCGCGCCGCCGCTAACCGCATCATCTTCATGGATTTCGGGGAAAAGATCGTCGAGACGACGCCGTTTGATCTGTTTGAAAATCCCGAACATGAACGCCTGAAACAGTTCCTGGGGAAGATTTTGTCCCATTAAGTACAAGAGTCGCTAGTCCTGAGTCTCTAGCCTTTAGCTCAAGACTAACGATTATAGACTACAGCCTTAAGACGGCAGCTGCACCCAGTACAGGCTGGGGTCGAACATCGAATGCACAAACAGGCGCAGATCGGGTGCAATCGTCAAGCCTGCCAGCGGTGCTTCAAGTTCGGAATACAGCACGATTTCAACATCATCGGCAGTGCAGCCGCCCTTCTCACGGCATTCTACCGGGTCAATCCGCCCGATGACGCCGCGTGTGCCGAGCGCGAAGGCGAAATACAGATAGCCATCTGAGGCAAGCTGCAAGCCCGTCGTATTCTGAATACCCGCAAGCAAAAGCTGATCCTCGCCAGCTCGTGGATTGTCGAGGTCATACCATTCAATCGCACGGCGGGTGCTGCCATTATTGGCGACGTAAAGCAGATCATCATCAATTACTAAGCCCGCAGGCGACGCCAGATCATCTACAAATAACTCACGTTCGCCCAGTCGCGTGACAACCTCAACGGTATCGCCAAGCAGATTGCTGATGAGGAAGCGTTCGGGGTCGAGATAGGCAATCCCCCAGGGACCGTCTAATCCTTCAGCAACGGTTTGTGTAGAGCCACCACGAACAATCCGCACCAGGCTATTGTTCAGATAATCAGGTATCCACAGCTGTGGCTGGTTATTGCTTTCCTCAACGTACACACTGTGGGCGTTGCCAACGCCATAGGTGTACGTGCGGGTTTGCCCCGTTTCGCTGTTGGTTTCATAGATCGTCTGGTCGCCCGTGCAGGCGATATACAGAAAGTTGTCGAAGAAACCAATCCCGTTCGGGCGCTGCACATTGCCCGTGAAAATGGACAGGTCTTCCTGGCTGAGTGGCAAATCGCCCGTAGGCCCTTGTGCAGCATCCTGAGCCATCAAACCGTAGGTGAATACAAATACACTCATCGCCATAAACGCCAGAAGTGCAATCAAATTTCCTCGATTCAAGATCGTTACTCTCTGACTATGCGAAAGGCAGCGCGATATAGAACGTCGTGCCTAACCCGACCTCACTATCCAACCAGATTTTACCACGATGATTGGCTACAATCGTTTTGACCAGACTAAGACCCACTCCGGACCCGCTGACGTGTTCCACGCCTTTCTGTTTCCCGCGATAAAAACGATCAAAGACGCGATCCTGCTGCTCCGGTGCAATCCCTACCCCGCTGTCCTTGACGGCAAATATTAACTCGCTGTCCTGGCTGTAACATGCAATCCTGATGCTTCCGCCAGACGGCGTGAATTTGACCGCATTCTCGATCAGGTTGACCAACGCACGTTTGAACTGTTCCGCGTCGCAGGCGATCATGGGCAGCGGCTGAGTCAGGACACAGGTCATCATCACACGCTGCTCCGCCGCATATTCGCGCAGTTCTTCCACCGCATCCATGATGATACGCTCAGGGGCGTATAATTCAAGCGCGAGTGATCCCTGTTTGACCCGTTCCAGATCCAGCACACCGCGAATAATGCGATTCATGCGCTGAAGCTGGCGATCGATCACATCAATTGATTCGCGTACATCCTTACTGCCATCAACATAGGCGTCATCACGCAACAAATCGAGATTGGCGATTGCGGCTTGTAACGGGTTTTTGAGATCGTGGCTGGTCATGCGAACCATTTCGCTTTTCAGACGATCCAGTTCTTTCAACTGAGTGATGTCATTCAGCACAGCGACAAAGCCTTGCAAGCGCGGCTTGCCCAAGCCTGCGACATGGCACAAATAAATCGCCTCACCAATTGCCGCTTCGTAAGTATAGCCGCGCTTTTTGCGAATGCCGCGCAGTGCGTCGCGCATGTTCGGTGGAAATGCCGACGCAGGCAGCATATCCGCCAGTGACGCGCTGCGTTCCAAAGGGCGGTCATGAAAGAGGGCGTAAGCAGCGGGGTTGGCAAAGATCAGTTGGAAAGCCCTGTCCACCGCGATGACGGGGCTGTCGGTACTAACCAGCACCGTCTCAAGCTGGCTGCGGCTCTGCTCAACCTGCCGCGTGAGCGCCGTCTGTTCATTAAAGAGATTACTCTGGGTGATGGCAACAGCAGTCTGCGCCGCGAGAAGCTGCAACAGATAAGCGTCCTCCCGATCAAACAGGCGCCCCTGCCGCGCCGCGATGATCATCATCGCTCCGATAGCATCCCCCCCATAAAGCAGCGGGGCGCATAGAACCGCGCCAAAATACTCCCGCGCAATGACGAAGTCGGGCTGGTCGCGCCACTGACGTGCATAATCATCCAACTGGATCAACTGCGCGGTTTTGACCGCCGTACCCGCTACCCCCTCCCCTATCCGCAGGGTAACGCCGCTAAGATCGGCAGGGAGTTCGTGCGTCGTTTTCAGCCGAAGTTCCCCATCTTCCACCAGAAAGATCGCCGCACCATCCGCATTCAGCAGTTCCACCGCCTGCCGCGCCATCTGACTTAACACAGTATCCACCGCGCTCTGGCTGGCAATTGAACCAATGGCTTTGCGAATCGCTTCGACCTGCGAATTACGCTCCGCCAGCGGGCGAATGATTTCCTGC
>Ga0224723_1000896_pt1 | contig 19348 bp, 23 predicted proteins | sample Balambano_FR2_Me_FD_161647 | JGI IMG/M metagenome (GOLD analysis project Ga0224723, IMG submission 161647) | Freshwater sediment microbial communities from Lake Towuti, South Sulawesi, Indonesia - Balambano_FR2_MetaG | ecosystem: Environmental > Aquatic > Freshwater > Lake > Sediment | place...
ATCCCGAAGATGTCGCACTGTGGGCAGGCGCGTATGCCAAGGACCTACTAGAGGCGTGCATTGGCGAAGACGGCGCGGTAGACAGCAAGAAAGTTGACACGCTCATCGCCAGGCATAAGGAAGCGCGCCCAGCGCAGTATGGCAAGGCGGGCGCGCCCGGCAGCCCGTCGAATCAGCATTCATCACCCACCGACAAACAGCGCACCGAACAAGTGCTAGGCAGCAAGCCCATCATTCGATTCTAGGAGCAGAAAATGGCAGTTATTGCACTGGTTGCCGCGAACGTAAGCCGCGTGCAGCCTCAGACAGACGAGGTATATGGCGTGACCCTGACAGAAGCGGTCACGGTAGGTCAAGTTTTGTACCAGCTAACCACTGGTAAATTCGGGATTGCGGACGCGGACGTAGCGGGCAAGCAGCAGGCGCGCGGGATTGCGCTGGCTGCGGGCGCTGCGGGGCAAACCGTCCCGATGCTTGTTCGGGGCTTGGTCGGCGGCTTTACTGTGTCGTCACTGAACGCTGACGTTCAGGTGTTTTTGAGCGACACGGCGGGCGCGCTGGATACGTCAGCGGGTACGATGAATGTCGTTTGCGGGCGCGTGTTCGCAACGCCGGACGGCACAAAAATCTTGCGCGTTGATTTCGACTGGCTGCGCGCCTGGTCATAAAAGGATAAACCAATGTCTACTATCTTTGCGCTTGCTGGCTTAAACTCCAGCGACTATAAGTTTGCGCGCCAGGCGGATCAGCGCTTGCTGTACACCGCCATTCAGGAATATGTCACGCGCGCCAACGACGACATGCGCGGCGCGATGGATTTGTTCGTCAATGAAACGACCGAAATTGTCACTGAGCGCTACCAGCTTCCCATGAACGGTATGATGCAACCGCGCGCCGATGGCACGCGGGGCATGGCGCGGGCGCAGCGTGGGTCGTGGGACGTGGCATTTCCGATTGCGGATTACAGCGAACAGGTTGCCATGACCGACGTTGAAGCGGCGTACATGACGCCCGCTGCACTTGATGCACACATAAAGGGCATTGTCAGCATGTACGCTAATCGCGTGCGCTTTGAAATCCTCAAGCGACTGTTCAACAGCAACGCCAGCACGGTTGAGGACCCAAAGCACGGCACATTGACCATTCGCCCGCTTGCCAATGGTGATGCAGCGCTGTACCCGGCTAACATCTGGTCCGACGCAGAGGCGACCGAAAACCACTATCTGGAAAGCAATTACGCTGCCAGCGCCATCAGCGATACAAACGACCCGATTGTGACTATCGTGAGCGAACTGGAAGAACACTTTGGCTATCCAAGTGGCGGATCGCCGATTGTAGTGTTGATCAGTTCTGATCAATCGGCAAAGGTGCGCGCCCTGACAGATTTTGTCGAATTGCCAGACCGTTATATCGAGGTTGGTGCGCAGACTGACACGCCGAACGGGCTGCCCACCATTCCGACATCAGCGCGCTTCATTGGTCGCCACAAAAGGGGCGCATGGATTGCCGAATGGGGCGCTGGCAGTACTGGACAAGTTCCCACAAACTACATGCTGGGCATCCATTCCGAAACCGGACGCCCGCTGCGTATGCGCGTTGATCCTGCTGAAACGGGATTGCCACGCGGGCTGGCAACAGTCCTGCGTGACGACCGCTACCCCATTGAATCGCTCGAATGGCGTGCCCGTTTTGGCTTTGGTGCTGCAAACCGACTGAACGGCGTTGTGATGGAACTCGGCACGGGCGGTTCGTACACCGTTCCGGCGATCTACGCATAAGGCGGTGGCACATGGCAAAGAACTTCTTTCGTGAGTTGACCGCCAAAGTGATGATCGTAACGGGGGGTTTAACTGCCCCCCTGACCGGGAATGTCACGGGCAATGTCACAGGAAACCTGACAGGAGATGTCACGGGTAACGTGACAGGCAATGTGACAGGAAACCTGACGGGTAACGTCACGGGCAATGTCACCGGAACACACATCGGCGGCGAGCAGTTGACGGGCGTTGATGCAAACGCCGACGGCGCGATTACTGCAAAAATGGGCTATGTCTTTATCACCAAAGGCAGCGCGGCGGCACTGACACTGGCAGCGCCCGCCACGCCCGCCGATGACGGCAAGATCATGCACATTGTCGGCGCAACTACGTTCGCACATACCGTGACACAGACAACGCCCGGCTTCAATAATGGCGGCACTGCGTCGGATGTGGCGACGTTTGGCGCGGCGCGTGGTGTGCTAACGGTCATCGCGCACGGCGGCGTGTGGTACACACAATCGCTTGTAAACGTAACGTTAGGCTAAAAGCAATGGCAGACAAAGTATCAATTGCCATTCGCATCGAAGGCGCGATCTCAGAGATGGAAAGCGCCTCTCATGTGCTGGCGGGCGCGTTCGACGTTCCTGCACCTGAATTCCCGCGCAACGATAAGGACCCGATGATGCTGCGCGCGCGTCAACTGGAGTCAATCGCGGGGTTCATGTCTGCGATTGCCGAAGGTGTTGAGCGGACGTTCGCGGATGACGACGATCCAGAGGACGATCCAGAGGATTAACATATGGCAACCGCACAAGAGCGTATCGACCTGCGCACGGACACGGGGCATACCCCAGGCAGCTTGACCGACACTGCGATTGATCGGTTATTTGACCGCGCCACAGTGCAGTATCCGTCAAACACGCGGGCGCGCGATGCTCATGTGCGAGTGCTGCTACTCCGGCAGATGATGATCGAGGCGGCGCGCCAGGTCGATTACAAAGCGGGCGAAAGCAGCGAAAGCCTGTCTCAAATTCGCAAGGCACTTCAAGACACCCTCAAATACTTTGAAGGCGTGGAAAAAGACGCGGCTGCGCAGACCAGCGATAACACCATCGTCGTGTCTACGGTCAATCTGGGAGTATTTGCTGATGACAACTTTACCGGGCTGGATTAGCGCGCGTGGGCATGTAGATACATCGGCGCGTGGAGCAGCGGCTTACGCCCGCATCCTGGATAAGCCGTCGCTGATCGTGCTGGTGCGCAACGACACAGACCGTCCCGTACAACAATTTCGTATCGAATATGCCTCAACACAACCATCCACGACAGAGGGTGGCGCGGGGCAAAGCGCACAGCAGATTGCGATAGTATTCGGTGTTCGCGGCGTTACGGGCGTGACCGACGCAGACATCGTGCGCGAAGATCGCTTTGCGGCTGATGGCAAGGTATGGCGGGTTGTGGCTGTTACGGTGTTTCCGGGTGAAATACAAGCGCGGTGCGAGGCGTTGTCATGAGCCAATATAACACTCTGATCGGCAGCGAAACGATTATTGCCAACATCGACAATTTCGGCGGTGACATTCGCCGCGCGCTGGTGGACATTGCTGAAGAAATCGCGCCGCAAATGACCGGCTATGCCAAACAGAACGCGCGCTGGACAGACCGCACGGGGAATGCGCGGCGCGGGCTGGGAACGACGATTCGTCAGGTGAACGAAAACACGGTTGACTTGATTATTGCTTACAACGTCCCGTATGGCATCTGGCTTGAAGTCAAACACGCGGGGCGTTATGCCATCCTGATGGAATCAATTCAGGCAACTATTCCCACCATTCGCGCGGCGATGGCGCGCAAGTTCGGCTAACTCACAGGACGCACAACATGGCAACCATACGCACGGCACTGCGCACATTGCTGGAGAATGATGCTGCACTTGGCGCGCTCTTGACGGGCGGCGTGTTTGACGCCAGTGAATTGCCCCAAGACGGCGGCGGTATGAGCAGCGCACCGAAGGAAGCCAACGGTGTCACGATTAGACCGTATGCCATTATTCGGTTTGCGGCGTCCAGCGCGGGCGAAGCATGGGAACACGCCGAATTGCGCACGATGGTCGAGATTTACGCCTATCAGTCTGTTGGTTACGCAACGATTGAAAGCGCCTTAGCCCGCATTCAGCTACTGCTCCACGACAAATACATCACGGCAGATGATCGCCAGATTGCGCACTTTCTGTTGGTATTCGAGAGCCGCGATCTGATGGCAGATGAGATAGGAAGCGCCGCCATGCGCTTTGCACGCTATTCGATGGCAAGTATCAGATAAGGAAACAATCATGACCTACGCACTTGTAGCGTATAACGTTACCAAAGTATCGGTGGCGGCGCTGACAGGGACTAATACTTACGGTACGCCCGCAACAATCAACATCCTCACGCGGCTTGAAGTGAGCGATGTCATTGAAACCGACATGCTGCCATCCTATGGCATGATGGCGGAGGCGCTCGCCATCCCGACGCATAAGGAAGGCAAGCTTACGGTTGGCTCGGCAGAAATCGCGGCTTCACCCATTCTGTTTGGTCGTACATGGGCGGCAGATACGGGTACGCCTCCAAACCAGAGCAGCACGCAGCAGCAAGTGGCAGGCGGCGCGGGATTCCCGTATTTTGCCATCATTGCGCAGATTGCCACAACGGGCGGCGGAAGTCAGATTATCGGCGCGCCTAAATGCCAAATTCAAGGCACACCCATGATTGGCGGGGATGCAAACCGCTTTAGCACGGGCGAAATGAGTTTCATAGCGCTGCCTGCCAACCCGACAATTGGGCGCGTCATGCGCATTGATCGCGCGCAAGGGACATACGTGTTTCCCGCCGATGCAGCCGCCTTCGCGACGTTCTTTACCGGATTCTTCTCATAGGGGTGCAGCATGGATGAATTTCTAGGGGTGCGTGTTGAGAAAGTCCGGCGAGGCATTTATGACGCATGGCTGTTTGGCGATGACGAAAACCCTGTACGCATCTATCGCGCCCACTTGCGCGACGTGATGGCAACGCTGAATCTCATGACACCGCCGCCGAACATCATCGCTGCGCAGTTGAGCGCAGACGAAGACGAACTGGCTACACGCGCAAATATCCAGTTGACGCGCGAAGACATTGACTATGTGCGTCGCGTCAATCTGGCAGCGTGCCAGGCAGCGATCATTTCCCCTGTGGTCGTGGATGCGCACCCGCGCGATTGTGGCGAGAATGAAATCTCATTCTCGGAACTCACAGACTTTCACCGCAACTGGGTTGCAAAATTTTGCACACCGGAGGAAGCGCAAGTCGCCGTTGCGTTTCGCGAAAAACCGAAAGCAGGTATTCGCGCTGCACCAAACCGCAAAAACCCTGAGCCAGCGCCCGTCGCGCCTGTTGAGGATACGCCACCCGCTGATAGCGTACTGGCTTGATGAAGCAGTTGTAAGTTTTGGCAACAATGTTGAAAGGAAACTTGCCGAAATCACCGGGCGCGGAAAAAACCCCACACCGAAATACACATTTGAGCAGGCGCTAGGGGTGGGCGGCGCGTTTGGCTCATTCGGCGCGTTTGACACCTTCACACCCCCTGACGAATAGGTAATCCCATGTCTCCAGATGGCGCAAGCTTAGGAACTACATATGCTGCCGTGCGCCTCTCGACGGACGGCTTGCAGCAAGACGTTGCCAATGCCCAGCGAATCATGGAGTCGGGATTTGCGGGCATTAACCGCCAGCTACAATCGTTTGGCGGCTCACTGCAAAGCATCGGCGCGGGGTTAACCGTTGCTACACTGCCCATTGCGGGCGTGCTGCAACAGTCAGCAAGCGCATTTGCCACGTTTAATGAAAACATGGTGAACGTGCAAGCCGTAACGCAGGCGAGCGCCGAACAAATGGCGGAGTGGGAAGCGGTCATTCGGCAGGTGGGGGCGTCCAGCCGTTTCGGTGGTGCTGAGGCATCGGCGGCGTTCTATGACATCGTGGGCGGTGTCACGGACGCAACGCAGCGCGTTGCCATTTTTGAAGAGGCGATAGCGCTTGCTGAGGCTGGTAACGCCGATCTTGCAGCCTCTACCCGCGCGCTTATCTCAGTCATGAATAGCTACGCCAGTAGCGGGCTAGAAGCCGGACGAGCCAGCGACATCCTAACCCGCGCCGTGGGAATGGGTGTCGGCACAATGGATCAGTTCGCAGCCGCGCTACCCCAAATCACGGGGCTTGCTAACAGTCTGGGCATCTCGTTTGAGGACGTGGGCGCTGCCGCCGCGTTTCTGACCACGCAAGGGAACACCGCCTCCGAAGCCACGACCCAACTTGCAGGCATGATGTCTGCGCTCATGAACCCCAACCAGCGCATGAGGGATGCGTTGGAGAGGCTGGGCTATACCAGCGGACAGGCTGCAATTGAGGCGCTGGGGCTGGTGGGCGCGTATCAGGCGTTGGCAGAACAGGAAGGCGCTGAGGCTATTCCGGCGCTGGTTGGGCAGCTAGAAGCCATGCGCGGTGTCACTGCGCTCACGGGCGGTCAGTTTGCCGAATTTCAGCAACAGTTCGAGCAGGGCATTGACGGGCTGACCGATAGCACGCGCCTGACCCAAATGCAGTCAGTTAACTATCAGTTTGCGTTACTTCAATCCGGCATTCAGGACATAGGCATTACCATTGGCAGTGTAATGCTACCGCCACTGACTGCGCTTACGGGGCGTCTGTTGCCACTGGTGCAACAGATCGGCATATGGGCGCAACAGAACCCGGCGATCACATCGCAGATTGTCGGACTGGCGGGTGCGCTTGTGGCACTTGGTCCTACGCTTGGCTTGGTGGGAACACTGATTCGCGGCGTTGGCACGGCGCTCACCATTGCGACTGGTCCCATGGGACTAATCATCGCTGGCGTTGGCGCGCTTTATTGGGCGTTTCAGACCAACTTTCTGGGCATTCGCGATGCTGTGCAACCCGTGCTGGATTTGTTCGGAGAACTGGCAACCGCATTTCAGACGGGTTTTTCAACGGGCGGTATTGAAGGTGGTATTGATACGCTCTTTACCACGCTTACCACTCGTGTCCCAGAGCTAACGCCTATCATCGCTAATTTGCAATCGGCGTTTAGCGGCGTGGGCGATTTCATCAACGCCAGTGTGCTCCCTGCGTTGCAACAGCTAGGCGCGTGGTTCATATCCGACGCGCTGCCACAGATTGCGGGTATCGCGCAAACGGCATTCGGCACAATCTCGAGTGCCATCGCGTGGGTTATGCCGTACCTGCTTCAGGTCGGCAACTGGTTCTTGGTTGACGGCTTGCCGATGATCCAGAACTTCATTAGTGGCACTGTGCTGCCCGTGTTGGCTGTGTTCGCAAACACGATTGCAGGGCTGTGGACATGGGCGCAACCGGGCTTAACGCAGCTTGCCGACTGGTTCACGACAAGCGCGCTGCCTGGAATAACGACGTTCATCAACGATGAAGCCGTTCCGTTTTTCCAAGATCTTGGCACTGAGATTGGCAACCTGTGGACCGACGCACAGCCGCACCTCGACAACCTGCGCAACTGGTTCACGACTGAAGCACTGCCGGGTATCATTGGATTTGTAAACGAGACAGTCATCCCGGCGGTTCAGGGGTTTATCGACGCGCTGGAAGGCATTGGTCTTGTTGCGCAGCCATTGCTAGAGATTTTCAACACCTGGTGGACAGAGACATTTATGCCGGGCGTGCAAGGCAGCGCATCTGAAGCGCGGCGCATATGGGACGGGTTCGTTGGTGCGCTATCGGGCATGTGGGCAACGGTGCAACCGCTGGTGCAGCCGATTTATGATTGGTTTCGCGATACGTTTTCCTCAATCACGACGTTTATTCAACCCGTGATCGACTTTGTGGTGCGCATTGCGACGGAAGCAAGCAACACACTGAACATGCTGAGGCAGCTAGGCTCTATGGTTGGCATTCAAGTACCCAACATTCCTGCGCCCGCCCCTGTTCCGGCACCGATAGCACCATCAGGGAGTATATCAACGAACCAGTATGGCGGCTTTGGTGCAGCGCTACCGCCGCCCCGCAGACCGATCACCATGCGCGATAGCGGCGGCTTCGGGTACGCGGGTCAGGAATACGTGATTGGCAGCGGTGCGCAACCAGAGCGCTTTGTTCCACAGACTAACGGTATGTTCGTGCCGAACTCCGGCGCTGGCATCACCATTAACGGGCTGGTTATCAACGCCGACACCGCAGAGGGCGGGCGCGCCGCCGCCGATGCGTTCTCAGAGCATCTACAGGCGCGTATGCGCGGGAACGGATTGCGATGAGACTCAATCGTTTCGAGGCAAACGGACAAACCTACACGTTCCCCGCCACGATTGCGGCGTATGACTGCAATTTTGCAGATGTGCAGTCGAACATCGTGCGCACGGCAGGTATGTCGGGCGGGGTGTCGCTTTATGGCGCTGCTCCTGCTCCAACGCCCGTTGGACGCATACGCCAGTCGTTTACGCTCGTCAGCCCGACGCGCGCGGGTATGGACACATTGCGGGATAGCATTCGTGCGCTATCTCAGTGGGGCGCGGGGCGTCTGTATGTGCGCCCGACTGATTATCCGTTGCGCGCCGAACGCTGGACACACGCCAGCGTTGCCGCCGTAGATATGCCGGAAGACACGTCCGGGCAGGCGGACTTGCACCAGCGACTTACGCTCAATTTCGATGCACCTGATGCACGCTGGTACAGCATTCCGCCATCGATGGCGCTGGGATTGATTTGGGATCAGGGGACATGGGACGGCTATCGATGGCAGCCCGCCACATCGTCACCCGAAGTCGCCATTAGCACAACGGCACAAACGTTCACTGTCACAAACAGCGGTAACGCGCCCGCGCTGCCCGTCCTGGAGGCGCAAATACCCGCCTCGTGTCTGTTCACCATCGCGCGCATGGTCAACGGCGTGGCATATGAAGCGCTCACATTCCAGAACATCCTTACGCGATCGGTCTACCTGCGCATAGACGCGCGTGGCAAAACCGTGCGCGCCAACGGCGCAAGCCAATTTATCTATCTGAATTACAGTCATCCCGACTGGATACGCCTGTTGCTGGGCGTCAATACGTTCCGTGTTTCTCTGAGCGCCGGAACAGGCACGCTAATCACGACACACTGGGATACGTGGGTGTAAACAGCAAGGAGTGCAATGCAATGAAGAACGCAGCACCGAAGAAAAGGTTGGACGCGCTATTCATTATTGAGACGCGCCAACCCATAGGCGCAATGCCCTATATCGCCGCAAAAATCATGTGGCATGGCGAAAAGTCGTTTGAGACCAGCACTTTTGAATTGAGCCTTGAAGACACCCAATCGTTGATCGATGTGTTGCTTGAAGCGCACCGCACGGGGCTTGAATTCGCTCGCAAACAGGGCGGCGACGGAGACTAGGCATGGCAAAATTTGTTGACGTTTCATCGATTGTCGCCAATCAATTTGCAACCGCGATGAGCGTGCGCAACGCATTTGACGGTCTTGACGCCGAGTTGGGCATCGCGTACATGGCGGGTATCGGGAGTATGTCGGGCGGGCGGCTGGCGCTGTCGGCGGCGTCACCCATCGCGACAGGGGACATCAGCAGCGGCTTCGTTTACCTCGTGGCATATTCAGGCAACTACGTCGTACTGTTGGACACCGCAATCAATGCCTGGCGTCCAATCGGTATCGGCACGGCGTCCGTGTCTCTGAGTGGCATTGCAGCAGGCACGAATGTCGACATATTCGCGTCTGCGAACACCAATGGCACGGTGATGCTGACCGCAATCGCATGGACGAACAGCACGACTCGCGCCACTGCCTTGACGCGCGTAAATGGTGTTTGGTGCATGGCTGGCACTGCCAATCCAGGCAGCCACCTGTATCTTGGCACTGTTCGCACGACCTCTTTGGGTACGTGTGCGCAGGTTGCCAGCAATTCAGTTCTCTGGAATCAGTTCAACCGTGTAAATCGCGGTATTGTGGCGACCGAAGCCGCCGATAGCTGGACATACGCCACTGGCACTTGGCGCGCATATAATGGCGGCGGCACGCCCACCGCGCGCGTAAACGCCATTACTGGTGATGCGGGGTCGGTTGGCATCGTGCGCGGATCGGGATACGCCACCGCAACAGGCGGTGTGCATGGCGCAATCGGTATAGGCGTGAATTCCACAACCGCACCGACGGGCGCGCCGTCTGGCGCTCAACCGGGTTCAAGCGTTGTGCAGTTGCACGCTCCTGTAAACGTGCTAATGCCCATCGGATGGAATGCGATCCATCTGTTGGAAGTTGCCAGCGGCGCAACGGTCACGTTTTATGGCGACAATGGCGCATTGTCGGGCTTGTACCAGGCGGGAATTTCCGCCGTTGTGGAGTGCTAAATGCCTTGCCTTTACGCAGAGGTTGCTGACGGTCTTGGCTACCGCGTCGGTGCCGGAACGGTCAACAGCGCCATCTCGCTCTCGGTACGCCGCCGCTTGGATGAAATCGGGTCTTTCTCGTTTGAAATCCCGATTAGCGATACGCAGTCAGTTGCTATTCTGCAATTCCAGCGCACGGTGACATTTTGGGTGAGCGAGAACGGCTATTCGCGGCGGCTGGTGTCGGGCGCGATTACGCGCATTCAGCACACGGCGAACCGCACCGTGCGCTATGAATGCATTGACGAACTACACGAGCTACATCGAATCAGTACGCTTCTGGCGCGCGTATATGCCAACACAACCGTACAGTTTGAGGTTAATGCGCTGCTCGCGCTTGTACCCGGCGGCTGGACTGCCAACATCAGCAGTCAGTTTGCGTCGCTCATTCGTGATGATCGCTTTGACGGCGCGAGCGTCTTTAAGGCAATCAAAGGTCTGGTCAGGAACATTGACGCGCATATGCGCACCAGCATGACCACCGGGCGCGTCTTGGAAATCGGCGCGTTTGGCGAGCGTATCCCCCTGCTGATTACCAATGTCGATAGCGGGCGTCAGGAATTGCTGGACAATCGCGAGATTGCACTTATCACCAGCATCGCGCTCATTCGCGAAAGCGAAGACATCGTCAACAGCATCATCCCGTTGGGCGCGGGTGAGGGGGAGGCGGCGCTGGACTTGCGCCGCGCAAATGCCACAACGTTTTACAGCCGCCGCAGCCTGAATGTCATAAACAAGCCCATCTACCTTTTAGAAGACCTGACAAGCATCGGGCTGTATGGGCTTGCGCAGAAGGTGGTGCAATTTCAGGACATCGCGCCCACATCCAATTCTGTGAGCGCCGCAACGATTGCCGCCAACAGCCTGCTTGCGGCGGCGGGTGCATATCTGCGCAAGAATGCGTTTCCCACCTACGCAGTACGCGCGTCTCTGAGCAAATGCCCACAAACGATACGACCGGGCGATCAGGTGCGCGTGACGTACAACGGAATGCTGGAAAGCGAATACGGCAAACCAGACCGCTACCTGAGCATCAATCAGGATATGTTCGTGATCGGCGTAAACGAAACCTTTTCAGCAAGTGGAGCGCCTACCGTATCGCTCGAAATGGACACGATAGATCGCCCGCTTGAAGACGCCGTCGACAGCATTATTAACACGGTCGAGGCAGTGCAATTGCGCGGGCTAAAGCCCAGCACATCGATGACCGCCGTTACATTTTCGCAAAAGGACGCGGTGCGCAGCGAAACGCCACTCAACTCAAACTACAGCAAGCGAGCGCGCTTCACGTTTCGCGCCAATGAATTCTTCCTCAACCTGTTGCGCGTAGAGGTGCAATTCAGGACGTTTCCGCTGTTTGCAACGGCGGCGGCGGGGCAGGAAGACGTGGCGAACGAGAAGGGCTTTGGCACGTTTTCATGGGAGGTGACGGTTGACGACAAATACCCGTACAACCTCAGCGTCTTTATCAATGGCGTAGACCGCACGGCGGCGCTAGGTGGAAAATGGGCAACCAGCTTTCCAGCCTCGCAAGTCACGCAAACACTGGACATTAGCGAATACATCGTGGATGGTGACAACTGGCAACGGGAACACGTCATCGAATTTGTGTGCGAGATACCGCCGGGTGCGCAGTCAATAAACACCGAATTTCCCAATCGACCAATCACGACGTTTGCCGCCACGCACGGCATGATTGAATGCAACATCACGCTGTTGGGCGTCCTGCAAGCCATTCTTCCCGACTAGGAGACAATCACATGCGTATCTTGTTTGCGCTGGCGTTGCTGGCGCTGTTTGCGTTCACTGCGCCCGCCGAAATTTCCGCACAGACGGGAAATCCCGATTGTATCGAGAACGGAAACACCATTCTGGGTATTCCGACATTGTGTGATCCGGTGTGTGACTTTGGCTTAAACCCCATTCTGCACTCGGAGTGTCTTCCGTTCTTGCTGCCCGTCGGGACAGAACTCATCGTGAATGCGGGAACGCGCGATGAACCGCTGGCATTGCGGGTCACAGTCTACGGTTATCTGTACGATCTGCATAACGACGAGTGGACATACGGCATTGTCATCAATCCAGCCAGCGCCAGCTACGCCGCTCCGCACCAAGTATGCGAAGTCGGCGCGCTGCCGTGCGTCATTCCGTCTGAACCCATTCGTCTGGCGGGGAGACCATGAACCAGTACATTGAGGTCGGCGTCTTCCCGAACGTGGCGGGCGTCTATCGCGTAGACTACGTTTTACCTGGTGCGACATCTTCCACGCCGACCATAACCGACATGACGCCAGAGACCTACTGGCAGGCATTGGCAAACACCGTCGTTGACTTTGAAACAATAAAGGCAGAACGCAACGCAGCGCTCGCTGCGCTAGCGCCGACCGAGCAGCAATTGGCGATTACCTTCCCGCCCAACGTCTGGGATTACCCGCGCGAAATCATCCCGTTTCTGAATACGCGCGCCAATCTGCTCGCCGCCAAAAGCACACAAATGGAACATTACACATCTGTCAATGCGGAGTACGAAATCGCACGCGCACGATTGTTCTATCTGGTCAACTGGCGTCCCTTTTTGGGGCGTCAGCCGCACGTCATTGTGGACATTGACGGTTTCAGCACCTTGCGACGGATTAGCCTGCGCGCCAATGGTGAACTGGAAGTTGCCGTATATCTCCGAGAACAAGAAAGCACGTTGGGGGAACTTGGATGAAAAAGCGCATACTCATCATTGGACTGATCACGCTGGTACTAATCCTATCGCCTTTGCTCGGTGGGGAGCGCCTTATTGCGCAGGTGGGGCGCTGTCAGGTGGGCGCAATTAGCCTCAGTCCGTCTTCAAACTGGGCAGCCGTGCTGAATGCCAACCCGCCGGGAACGGAGTACTGTCTGAGCGACGGTACGTACTCAGGATTTAGCGTGCGTCCCGAAAACGGCGACCGCTTTACCTCCCAGAATCTGCACGGGGCGATTCTGGACGGCAATAACGTAACCACACACGCTTTCTCAAACGATTTTCAGTTCGGCACTGTTGCGCAGCCAGGCGCAATCGTGGGTGTGATCATCGATGGCTTTGTCATCCGGCGTTACTACACCAACAATGCCTACGGTCAAAACCAGGCAGCGATTGACGCCTTCAGCGGTTGGCAAATCCTCAACAATCGCATCGAGGACAACGTGGCGGGCGTCATCTTTTCGCGCGCCAATTGGTCATGCGCACGAGCGGCAACGGCGGCGGGGCTGTTCACAGACAGGCGCATTATCATTGACAACAATGATTTCGTTCGCAACGGGTATGTATCCCTCTACTATCAGGGGACGCAAGCCACGATTACAAACAACGATTTCATTAACAATGCGTGGGGCGCTGTGTTTAATGACGCGCGCTACTATGGACACTTCAAAATTCTCAACAATGCAGTGCAAGGCACGGGCGGGCAGCGCTGTAATGTCTTGAGCGCACAACCGGGCGATCAGGTGATCGTGGCGTACAATTATTTCGCCGCGAACCAGGCACTCGGCTTGTGGAGTGATGAAGGCGTTGGCACGGGGTACAGCGCGCTTATCGAAAACAATGTGTCGGAATTCAATTCATGGTTCAATATCGTTCATGAATTGTCGGACGGCGCGATCATTCGCAACAATCGAACCCGTTGCGCCCGCGCGGTTGCAAGCGGGCTTCCTGCCAGCGCACCGAACGACGCAGGGCGCTTCAGTTCGGGGTGGTCTGGAGCAGAATTTGCGCTGATTAGCTCGGATAACAACACGACTGTCAGTAACAACTTTTTCCAGAACTGCCTGCCCGGAACATCGCTCACGGCGGGCGGGCGAACAATGATTGTCAACGCCAATTCGCCAGGACGCGGGATCGTCGTGATGGAAGACGGCGGACGTGTGGCGGAGTACAAGAATACATCCGGGACATTCACGGGCAATATTGTGCAATTGGCGTCCAATAGCGACTTCGCGTTTGCGACGTTCGATTACAGCGGCGATAGCGGGATTACAGCGCTGACCATTGCGGGGAACGCTTACTACGTCCCAACGCTGGGTGGGCAATGGTACTTTCATCAAAACGCCTTCCAGACGTTCACGCAATGGCGAGCCTTCAACTTCGATACGATTGCCAGCGGTTCGACCGAAAATCTCGGCAGCCCGCCTGGTCAGCCAACGAATACGCCGACGCCGACCACGAACGCCACCACGACCAACACGCCCGTACCGACGGCTACCTCAACAGCGTACCCATCGCAGCCATACCCGAATGGCGTTGCGCACGCCGTTCCGGGACGGTTGCAAATGGAGAATTTCGACGGCGGCGCGGCAGGGTTCTTTGAAGCAGACGGGTTAACGGACTTCAACGCCTTCGGTAATGTCTATCGCTTTCCGACGGGCGTAGACATCAAGCCAATCACGGCTGGATATGCCGTTGGCTATTTTGCTGCGGGCGACTGGATGCAATACACCGTCAACGTGGCAACGACGGGGTATTACAGCATCACGCTGTCGGCTTCTGAGGCAGACGCAGCCGCGCCGCGCCCGCGCCAGGTGCGCCTATCCAGCAACAGCGGTGCAACCACGCTGGCGATCTTTAACGTCGTTGCGCAGACCGACTGGGCGGTTTATGCGCCCACGACGGTAACGGGCGTTTACATGACATCTGGCACTCGTGTGCTGCGTGTAGAAAGCGTGAACGGCTATTCGGACATTGATTACCTGGACTTCGTTCTGACAGGAACGCAGACCCCGACCTTCACGCCCAGCCCAACGCCCAGCGGTACAACCACCACCACGCGCTATGAAGCAGAGACTTACACAGACGCGGCGTCTGGGATTACAATCTATGGGTCTGCCGACCCGCTTGGCGGCGGGTCTATCGTGGGCGAGTTTAACAGCGGACGCTGGATTTCGTTTAACAGCATAAACTTGGAAAGCGGCGTGGTGGCGGCACGGCTGCGCGCAGAAGGCGGCGGTTCGGGAACGTTCTCGCTGCGCACCGGAAGCTCTGGCGGTCCCGCGTTCTGTACGTTCTCCATTGTGGCAAGCGCCTACACAACCTTTACTGGCACTTGTAACGGTTCTGTCAGCGGTACGCAAACGATCTGGCTCACGAATGACAACACAAACTGGGCGAACATCAACTGGTTTGAGCTTGACACCACATCGATTAGCGCCACCAATACGCCGACAAATACGCCGACGCCGACAAACACGTTTACGCCCAGCCCGACGTTCACCGCCACGATTACGCCGACGCCACTGCCAACCGCGACCACGCTGCCTACGATAGCGCCCGCCAGCCGACAATCCATTATCGCCACGTTGGACGCGCAATACTTCACACAACTCACGGCGGTTGCAACTGCCAATGCAAATCTGGCAGGAGCGCAGGTGGCAGCCGCAACCGCGCGCGCGGCGGTGTCCACAAGCGTACCCGTCGTTCTGACCGCCAATGCTTGCGCGGTGAACATTAACAACGCTCGCGAGCAGTGGCAGGACGGCATTCTGACCGCAACGCCCCAGTTTCCTTGCTGATTTAGTAACCTATCTAAGGACACCATCATGCCAGAAGCATACATAAACGAGGTTGTGCTGGGGATTGTCGCCTTACTTGGCATGATGGTCACTGGCGGTTACGCCATGATTGAGCATTTGCGCAGAAAGTCAAGGCAAGAGGCGAAAGCGCAAGCGTTCACACTGGAGCAAACCAAAGAACGCCTTAACGACCTCGAAAGGCGCGCAAATGAGGCAGGCATCCGCGCTGCTGCAGCCGAACTGCGCGCAGACCGTGCCGAGAACCAAAACGCCAGCTTGCGCGCTGAAATTCGCCAATTGCGGGATGCCATCGCCGATAACCAAACCGCCATTCAGGGTCTGCAAAAGCTGCTAGACGAGAAGCATTTGCGGGTCACGCTTCTGGAAAAGGACATCGGCGAACTTCGGGAGCGCGTGGCTGTCCTGACCACTGCGCGGGATGCTGCCAACGAAGAGCGCGATGGTCTGCTGATCGAAAACCGCGCATTGAAAGCGCAGCGCACAGCACTTGAAAAGCGTATCAAGGCGTTGGAGGAAGAGCGCATTGAAGACCGCAATGAAATTGCGGTCTTACGCCGCCAGGTTGACGAACTTCGGGAGCGGCTGGATAAGTACTCCACGAGCGAACAGCCAGTGGCAGAAGGGGTCATGCCGTGAGCGTTTTTGGCTTTAACATTCTGCCACAACGCAAGAACAGTGCGCGGATACTGCCAGACGTGGCGCGCCTGAAACCCCGCTGGACGCTGGTCATGGATGATCACGCGCTGGCACTGCGATTGCGAAGCGTTGGTTATGGCGTCATCTATCGTCAGTATCGCCCCGATGACGCACGCCTGCATGAAACCATGACGCCCGCGCAGTTCGTGCAGGAACATGCGTACCACGTCGCGAATGGCATTGTGCTACAGGTGCTAAATGAGCCTGTCGTCAATACTCTTACAGATTGTAAGAGATTGAGCGAGTGGCTTGTAGATGTGCGGACGCTCATGCCGAACGCGCGCCTTGCGTTCCCTAATTTTGCAATGGGCAATCCGCACGAAAACTTAATTCAGCAAGGCGGGTTTGACACGCTTATCAAAGGCTGGCGCGCTACCGATCTGCTGACACTGCACGAGTATGCCAAACGCGGCGATCCGCTGTTTGGCTGGCTCATCGGGCGCTATCGTTTTTGGCTGGAGCGGTTTGCCGCGCTGGGCAAGCCACTGCCCGAAATCGTCATGACGGAGTGCGGGTATGACATCGGCGGCGGGCAGGGGGACGGCTGGCACGCGCACATCACGGCAAAGCAGTATGTCGAAGTCCTGCGCAGCATTGGCGCGCATTACAGGCGCGATAAAGTGAGTGCGTGCATATTCTGTTATGGAGATGGATTCGGGTGGAACACGTTCAACATTGAGGGAGAAATACCGATTATGGATGAATTGATAGAACAAAACAAGATGGCGGCGGCACGGCTTGCGCCGCCGGAGTGGGGTGACATGCGTTCCGTGCGCATTACCAGCGTGGGCAATACACCAAGCGCCACACACCGCAACATCCGCCAAGAACCGACAAACGCCAGCCCCGACTTGGGCGATCTGGTGGTAGGTGACGTTGTGGACGTCAGCGCGTTTTCCAACGCCGCCGCCGGGTTCGTGTGGCGTAAGGTGCGCAAGGGCAGTGTTGTGGGCTATGCCGCCCTGCCATTTACGTGGGAAGCCATTGTGCCATTGCCGACGCCTGTTCCACCGCAGCCGGAAGACCCGCTCGCCATTTTCATTCGCATTGACATACCGCCGCACCCGAAGTTGCAGCCAGACCGCGCCGCGCGTATCAAGCTGGCAATGAAAGCGACGCTTGCCGCAATCAACGTTCTCGTTGGAGAGCTTGCCGGAGACGTGCATATCCGTCTGGATGATTCGCGTTTCGCCAGTCAATTAGAGCCAGTATCGAAAGAGGGAGAGACCGACAATGGAAATTAACGACATTCTGAGGGAGATCGGGCAGTTTTTCACCAACGCTGATGTTGGCATTGCTGTACTCGTGGCAATTGCGCTGGCGATCTGGTTGCTGCGCCCCGTGCTGCTGCGCGCGGTTGACGCCCTGCGCACAAGCGTTGACAACGAAGTCTTAGGAGAAATTCTGCGTTCGTTTGCTCAAGCCAGCAAGCAAGCGTTGGATGGCTACATTGCGGCGCGCATGGAAGAGGCAAAGGCAACGCCTGCGAAATGGGATGACGTGGCGCTAGAAAGCCTGCGGGAATCATTAAACATCCTGTTTGATCGCGTGGAAGATCTTGAAAGCTCGTTTGTTGAAGACGAAGACGAAGCCGCCGCCGAACCGATCAACTGATTTTCCGTCCGTGCGGAAAATTGCACAGCCAACAAAAAGAGCCGGATGTCCGGCTCTTTTTGTTACCTCGATACTTTCGCTCCTATCGCTGTTTTGGCGCGTATTCCGACAAACGCGCATGTCACACCCGCGAGCAGGATGAGACTGTGTAGCATACCAAGTTCCATTGATAGTGCTGACACAATCCAGACTTGGATACTCATCCAGACGGTGTGTGCAGCGGTAACAGTCAGCAGCGCAAAACAAACCAGCGAGGCAATAAAGTATCGATTGTTAAGGTTGACGTTCACGGTTTTCCTCCTGTACGTCTATTGGGGCGATATTGCCCCAAATGCGCGTCAGGAAGCCCTCGCATTTGGCGCACTACCGCTGCACACTCTACAGGACACAAATCTACATTTGTGTCCTGTAGGGTAATCAGCGGCTGCGGCGCTTGCTGTCTCGCATGGTCTGGGATACCGCGCTGACCACTGCAATCGCGATACCTCGCTCCATTCCACGCTTGACAAGCCACCCCGCTTGTTTCCGCTGATTACGTGTCATTCGAGTTGGCATATTCACCTCCTGTTTGCTCACTCGATATACCCCATTGTATTTCAAGCTACGTAGTTTGACAAGCTACAAAAGTGATATAAAATAGGTATAAGATCGTTACATAGAAGGGCGGGTGATTGATGCAAACGCACAGGCTGGAAATTCGGTTGACACTTGACGAACTTGCGGCAGTGGACGCGCTTGCAGGTCAGAATGGAATTGCGCGTGCGCAAGTTGTGATAGACGCACTACGCCCGTACTTATTAGAACAGGGTTACATGCTTGTAGAGAAACGCCCGACGTGGGGTGGGCGGCGCGTGCCTGACGACGTGACGGAAGAGCTTCGGCGTTTGCGTGAAGGATAACAAGCAGCGCCCGGCTCAGCGCTGAGCCGGGCGCTTTATCGCTCTATGCGCGTAACCGACGCGCGGCGGTCATTCGTTCGTGTCGCTGCGCTTGCGTGACTGACGTGGCTTGCGGCGGCGGGCGAAATTCATCCCGCGCAGCCGAGCTATGTGCACTCTTCCATTGATGATTCTTGGCTCAACGCCCATGCGCGCCGCGATGATGCCGCGAACTTGCCGATTTCATACCAATTCATACGCCCCCCGTTTGGACGCCCCGCAACTGCGGGGGCGCGTTGATTTATTCGGCGTAAAACTTAAACAGATTGTACTTACGCAGAAAGCCACGAACCACTACAGCTTCCCCGTTTTCTTCGTCGCTGTTCTTGACCCAGACG
>Ga0224723_1000897_pt1 | contig 19340 bp, 13 predicted proteins | sample Balambano_FR2_Me_FD_161647 | JGI IMG/M metagenome (GOLD analysis project Ga0224723, IMG submission 161647) | Freshwater sediment microbial communities from Lake Towuti, South Sulawesi, Indonesia - Balambano_FR2_MetaG | ecosystem: Environmental > Aquatic > Freshwater > Lake > Sediment | place...
CCCAGCAGATTGATCATCACCGCCGCCGGAACGATCATGGCTGTTGAACCCAGCGGCCAGCCCAGCGCCGCCCGCACATGATTCTCAAACTGCGAGGTGACGCACGCCTCGATCGTATAATGACCGGAATTGTGCGGGCGCGGCGCGATCTCGTTGTAGAGGATCGATCCATCCGCAAGCTGGAACAGTTCGACGCCGAAGACACCCACCCCATCGATCGCGTCCACCGCTTGCCGGGCCAGATCAGCGGCCTGATCTGCGCTGTGGGGATCGATCGGTGCTGGAGCGCGGACGATGTGGCAGATATGATCCTGCTGCACGGTTTCCACCACAGGATAAAGCGCCGTGTGACCGTCTCTGCCGCGCACGACCATCACTGCCAGCTCCCGCGCGAAGGGCACAAAGGCTTCCGCCAGCAGCGCCCGGCCACGATCCGCGCCCAGTCTGCTCCACGCGCCAGGCAGATCGTCCGGGCCGCGCAGCAGGGCGTTGCCATAACCGTCATACCCATCGCGCCGCGCCTTGAGGATCAACGGCCAGCCAAGCGACTCCGCCGCCGTCAGCGCAGCCGCCGGGGTGTCGATCGCGCAGAAATCAGGCACGGGGACTCCCGCCGCGCTCATCGTCTCTTTCTGGATCAGCTTATCCTGCACCCGCGCCAGGGTCTCCGCTGTGGGATAAACCGCCAGCCCGCGCCGCGATAATCCGGCCAGGACGGACGCATCGACAAATTCGTTTTCCAGCGTTACCGAATCGCACAGCGCGGCGAACTGATCCAGCGCGCGCGGATCATCCCACTCCCCGACCACGCTGTGCCGCGTCAGCCGGGAGGCCGGGCTGTCTGCATCACGCTCAAAGATCGCCAGTTCAATGCCAAGTGAGACCGCAGCCTGGGCCGTCATCTGCGCCAGTTGGCCGCCGCCGAGAATGCCGAGTCTAGTCGTGTAGGGTCGTCGTAGCGTCATGCGCGGAATGATAGCGACCCGCACGGGCGGAGGCAACCGGCGATCGTCTGCGCAAGGGAATCGGCAGAAGCGGCGCGACGTAATTTGCTATAATCCGCCGGGAAGGTCGATTGATTTCGAGGAAACTCATGCAGATCGCACGGTTTACTGTAAGTCTGTTGGTGATGTTTAGCCTGGTGACGGTGATCGCCCCGGCGCAGGCGCAGACGGCGGAACGTCCGTTTATTCTGCCAGTGGCCGGGGAAGCGAGCGCAGACACGTGGCTGTTCGGCCAGGCCTATGGCAACACGACTGGCGCGTTCAACTTCGGCACGCAGTGGTACAGCGCCGGCCAGGGACTGCATTTCGGCATCGATCTGCCCATGCCTTGTGGCACGCCGCTGGTAGCGGTGGCCGATGGCACGGTCGCGTTTGTCGATAATCTGAGCTTCGGCGCGGGGCCACACAATTTACTGATCACCCACGAGGGTTATGGCCTGGTCTCGCTCTATGGGCATCTGCGCGGCCCGGCCGATGTGTTCCAGGGGCAGCCGGTGACACAGGGGCAGATCGTCGGCTATTCCGGCGATGCCGATTCGACCTGCGACTCGCGCCCGCACCTGCATTACGAAGTGCGCGCGCTGAATTACCGCACAGCCTATAATCCGATCGCCTATATTGACGCCAACTGGCATATACTCGCCAGCATCGGCGGTTACAGTTATCCCCTGTTCCAGGGCGACATGAACAACGCCCGCCGCTGGATGTCGCTGGAGGATCAACCGGACACAGCGTTCGGCGGGGTTCGGCTCAATGATTACGCGCTGGCCTGGCCGCTGCCGAACGAACTGCGCGCCCCGACCCATCCGCGCCTGGCGACGACCGTCGAACCCCTCGACGCCAACGCCGCGTGGACGGCGCGACAGCTCGGTTTCGATCGCTGCTGCTGGCAGCACTGGTGGGACGCGACCGACCCTGACCGGCTGTACGTGATCGACGGGGCAGAGAATCAGCGCGCGGCGGTCTTCGCGTGGTCGGCCTCGGCAGGGACGATCACGGATATGATCGGCGAGGCCCCGCCCGCTGTGACCTCGCCGGACGGCACGCACCAGGTCTTTAACAACGGCGGCGCGATCGTGATCCGCCGGATCGCGGACGGCGCGGAATTTACCCCGCAGACCCAGGGAGCCACACCCGGAATCAGCCCGGATAATACTCAGATCGTGTGGACGGTGCGCGGTGGCGTAAGCGTCCCCGGCCAGCCCGATCCCAACGGGACCGTAACCGTCAGCGCGCTGGATGGCAGCGACGCACAGAGGGTACTTTCCGCGCCGGGGGCATCGGCAGTGTGGCTGGACGATCACCGGCTGCTGATTTTTCTGCCGGGCGATGGCCGCCTGCTGACGCTGGATGTCTACGACACGCGCGACGACAGCCGATTCACGCTCGGTACGTGGCGCAATACACGCGGCGTCAGCATCGCCCCCGGCGGCGGACGGCTGATGTTCATGCTGACGTGGCAGGAAGACCCGGCAGCCAGCGGCATCTGGGCGATCGAGACCATGCCTGGCGCGCAGCCAGCGAAAATGCCGTGGTTTGGCGGCTGGCGCTGGCGCGATGCTGACAGTGTATATTACCTGCCATTTGACCCTTCCAGCGCGACCCACACGCTGGCGTACTATCACCTCCTCACCGGCGAGAATCGCATGCTCACCACAACCGATCAAGCGCCGTTTACGATCATGAACGGAGACTGGCACGTCTCCGCCGACGGCCAGCGCATCGCCTTTATGAACGCAGTGGATCGCAATCTGTGGCTGCTGGAAACGACCCCCGCGATCGGCGGCTCCGAAGCAACACCCTGACGCTGCTGACGGCCAATGCCGGGAGCGCGCTGCTGTCGTTGGCGCTCTCGGCGTTGATCGGACGGGCGCTGGGCGAGGACGGGCTGGGCGTTTACGCGGCGTCGCTGGCCTATATCTTCCCGCTGGCGCTGCTGGCGGAAGCCGGGCTGAACACGCTGATCACCCGCGATCTGGCGCGCGATCCGGCGGCGGAACCCGATCTGCTGCGCGGCGCGCTGGCGATCATCTGGCGGACGGGTCTCCCACTGGCGCTGGCGCTGACCGTGATCGCGCCGGGGATCAGCGACGATCGGCGTGTGATCGACGGGGTGCGGCTGTCCGCGCCCTTCGTGCTGATCGCGCCGCTGTTTGGCGTGTATACCGCCATTTTCCGCGCCCGCCGTGCCATGTGGCCGATCGCCTGGCTCAACCTGGGGATGCTGGCCGGGCAGATCGTGATCAGCGCTGCTGTACTGGCCGGAGGCGGTGATGTGCGGGCCGTCCTGCTGATCAACATGCTGACCTCTGCCGCGCAGATGATCGCCGCGTGGGGCATTTACCGCACCCGCTTCCGCCAGCATGAAGGCATTCAAACGGCGTCGGTCATTTCAGCCCGCGCGCTGCTGAAGCGATCCGCGCCCTTCGCGCTGGCCGGGCTGCTGGCCGCCGTGCAGATGCGCGCGCCGCTGATCGCGCTGGATCGATTGGCGGATGCAGCCGAGACCGGCTATTATGCCGCTGCCGCGCGGATTATTGAGGGCGCGCGGATGATCCCGAACGCGCTGTTCGGGGCGCTGCTGCCCGCGTTAGCCGCACTGACCACCACACCGGCTCATCTGGCTCGCCCATTTCGCCAGGTGATGATCGCGCTGGCGGCATTTGGCCTCGCTACGGCGCTGATCCTGTCCGTGATCGCCGCCCCGCTGCTGGCGCTGATCTACGGCCCGCCGTTTCAGGCCGCCGCTCCCGCGCTGCGGATCGCCGGGTGGACGCTGCTGCTTGCGCTGCTGCGATCCGCCGCCGCATTATATGGGTACGCGCACGGGCGAGAAGCCTTCGTCAATCGAGTCATGCTATGGATGATTCTGGCGCAGTGGACAACAAGCGTGCTGATGATCCCGGCGGATCAGGCCGATCCTGGCGTAAGCGCGGCAAGGGCAGCGCTGATGATGCTGATCGCGGAGATCGTCGGCGCGGGGCTGACGGCGCGTCCGTTGGTTTCGGCCTGGTGGATACGGCGTTCTGCGCGGCGTTGTTCGTGATCGGTGTGCTGGCGCGGCTGATGCGGGTTCAACCCACTGGCTTCGACGGACTTTACGGCCAGGACGCCTACGCCTATTACGATTACGCAGGCAGGCTGTATACCGCAATTGCAGGGGGTCAGCCGCCGGAGCCTTTCTTCTGGCCGCTGGGCTACCCGGCGCTGCTGACGTCCGGCTTCAGAGTGTTGGGCGAAAGCGTCTGCACGGCGCAGGCCATGAACATCGCGCTTGGATCGCTGATCGGGCCGCTGATCTGCCTCTCAGCCCGGCTGATGGGCGGTCGTCTGATCGGCGCGCTGATCGCCGGGTTGATCGGATCGCTGTGCGGGCAGGCACTTCAGTCCAGCATCGTGATCATGTCCGACATTCCAGCACTGTGGTGGGCGACTGCCAGCCTCGCGCTGCTGCTGGTCTATTTTCGGCGCGATCGACCGGCGTGGCTGGCCGCCTCTGCGCTGACGCTGGCGCTGGCCGGGATCACGCGCTGGCTTTATCTGATCCTGGCGCTGCCGTGGCTGCTGGCGGTGCTGATCGCCGCGCACTGTCGTCCCCGGTGGCCGCACCTGCTTCTGGCCGCCCTCAGTGCGTTGATCATCCTCGCGCCGCAGATCGCATTCAGCCGATCGAATCCCTTCCCCGCGCTGAACCATGCTTTCGTCGCAGGCTGGTCGCCGCTCAACTTTGGCCGCAGCGTATTTGAGACGGTCGAAGGCCGCCTGAGCTATGCGCAGATCAACGCCGTGTTTTACGCCAAACCGCTGATCGACCCCTATTATCTCTCGCCGCTCATCCTGCCGCTGATCGCGCTGGGCGCGTGGTCGCTGCGGCGAAAGCCTGCCCTGCTTGTCCTGCTCGCGGTCTGGATCGGGCTGCCCTATCTGTTCCTGGCGGGAATCCCCGCGCAGAACATCCGCTTTCCGCTGATCGTGATCCCGGCGGTGGCGTTGCTGGCCGGTCTTGGGGTTGATGCGCTGGCGCGGCTTCGATCGCGCAGATGGCGATTGCTCGTCACGAGTCTGGCGGCTTGCCTGGCGCTGGTTGGCGTGATGCACACCGTCGCCACCGCGCGGACGATGATCCACGACTTTATCGACACCCATCAGCGCGATAAGATCGCGGCGCAGTGGGTGGAGGCGCAGCTTCCCGCAGGCGCGCGGTTGTATGCTTTCGGCCTGTCGCTGACGCTGGCGCATTATACGGCGCTGGATGTGCGCGAGCTTTATTATGAGACACCGATCACACTGGCGAGGGACTGGCAGCCCGGCCAGGCCGTTTACCTGCTGATCAACGTGTGGAATATCGAGCGGCAGTGGGCGGGGCGCGCGCCGCAGATCGCCTATCACTGGCTGCGCGATCATCGCGGCCTGATCGAACTGGGCCGCCACGGGCCATACACGCTCTACCGGATCGAAGGCTGACTCACAATGCAGACATGAGCCAAAACCGTAATTTCAACAGGGCCTCAGTAAGAACACGAATCATGTTGTGTACGGACGACCCGCCCGGTCGCCCCTGCAATTGTTCGCGTTCATTTTGATTTCTCCATTAGCATCTCCCTTGTACTCAGAAAATGTCGATCGGTTTGTCTGCTGTTTGCTGAATGCGGCATCTACCAAAAACCAATGACTAACGACTCAAAACCTTAAGGCGCGAGGATGAACATCGGCATTCTGATCCCTGGCTTCAGCAGCGACGAAGACGATTGGGCGATCCCGGTGCAGCAGCATCTCGCCCGCGTGCTGGCAGCGCGCGATGAGGTGCGTGTGCTGGCGCTGCGTTACCCGCACCGGCGCGATCGTTATCTCATCTACGGCGCGGAAGTCCACTCGCTGGGCGTGGGGGCGTGGACGCGCGGCGGGCGGCGGCTGGCGCTGTGGCGATCGGCGATCGCGCTGATCCGGCGGCTGCACCGGGAAACGCCGTTTGATGTGCTGCACGCGATGTGGGCGGACGAGGCAGGGTTGATCGCGGCCTGGGCGGGCCGATCCCTGCGCGTGCCGGTGGTGGTATCCGTGGCCGGGGGTGAAGTGGCGCGCCTGCCGGAGATCGGCTATGGGCTGCAAAACAGCGCCTTCAGCCGGTGGACAGTCGGTCAGGCGCTGCGCGGCGCAGACCAGGTGATCGCCGCCTGCACCTACGCCCGCCAACAGATCGCGGCCTGCGGTTATGATCTGCCGGATAACCGGATCGACATCATCCCCCTCGGTGTGGATACGCAGCTTTTCTCACCCAGCACACTGCCGCCTGAACCGCGCCATCTGATCCACGCCGCCTCACTGGTGGGCGTGAAGGATCAAACCACGCTGCTGCGCGCCCTGGCGCAAATCCCCGGCGCGACTCTGGATGTGATCGGTGACGGGCCGGAACGTCCCCGGCTGACCGCCCTGGCGGAGACGCTGGGAGTCGCGGGTCGCGTGCGCTTTCTGGGCGCGATCCCTCATCTGCAAACGCCAGCACATTACCGGCGCGCGGCGCTGCATGTGATCACCTCACGGCATGAAGGCCAGGGGATGGTGACGGTCGAAGCGGCGGCCTGCGGCGTGCCCACGGTCAGCACAGCGGTAGGAATCGTGCCGGATTATCCTGATATTGGCATGACCGTACCGGTCGGCGATCACGAGGCGCTGGCCGGAGCGATCCGCGATCTGCTGGACAACCCGGTGAGACGATCGACGCTGGCGGATTCCGCGCTCAGGCTCGCCCGCGAACGCCTGACGATCGAGCGCACGGCGGACGATCTGCGGCGCGTCTATGATGAGGTGGTCGGCAAACGGCGATCATGACACATGCGTCCACCACAGGCCGGTGCATTCCGGCAGCACCAGCAGCTTTTCCTGCACCACAAAATCGGCCAGCGCATCGCCGAAGAAAAAGCGGACGAGCTGCTCCGCCTCGCCTACGGATTCAAACTGGTAATCGGTGCGCGTCCAGACCGCCTGGAAGCCGCGTGCCTGTTCCAGCCAGGTGTAATAAGCGGCGAGTTCGGGTGTGGGCGGGGCGGGATTTTCCACCCCTGTGCCGAGCGTCTCCAGGATCACCGCCGTGCCGCCGGGGCGCAGCACACGGATCATCTCGTCCACCATCGCGCCGATCGGCGTCTGCCAGTCCTCCGGCGACCAGTCCACCGTATGGCCGAAGCTCCAGCCGGCGATCGACAAATCGGCGCTGGTCGAGTCGGCCGGCAGGGAGCGATTATCGGCGACAGCCAGCGTCCACGGCGCGATCGGGCTGTTGGTGCTCATGGTGGTCAGGCGGTCAGCGGCGATATCGAGCATGGCCTGAGACGCATCATAAGCGCGGATCGACCCGGCGAACGGGGCCAGCAGCCGCGTCAACCGGCCCGTGCCCGCGCCGAGTTCGACCACATCCAGCCCCGCCAGGGGACGGATCGCCTCCAGCGCCTTCAGCAAATTCCCCTCGTAATCCTCTCGACTGACCAGCTCGTCATACTCGGCGGCATTGTTGAGGTAGATGTTCTGAAAGCGATCCGTCATCGCATCGTCCTTTCCTTGCTAAAAGCTTTTAGCTGTTAGCTTTTAGCCATTAGCCGGAACATGAGTGCCAGAAAGCTCTTCCGGCTAGCCGCTAATCGCCTGAAGCTATTCAAATATCAACGCCAGGTCGCGGGATCGTTCGATCAGCGCCGCCTGCTCGTCCGCGCTCATCGGCTCAAATTCCTGCGCCGCGCGCAGCACCAGCGGCAGCAGACGCACATCGCCGACGGAGGGAATCGCTGCGACGCCCTTCTGCGACAGGGCAAAGCGCACTCCCTCGCTGATGCGCGCCTGTTCGTCATATGGTTCATACCAGGTGTTATAGCGCCGGGTCTGGTCGCCCCACGCCCCGCGTGTGACAGACTTGATGATCTGCACGCCGACATCCTTCTGATAGCACACGTTGAGCAGTTCCTCGGCGCTGCGGCGGTATTCATCGTCCGCAAACAGGCGCGGGTGGATCGGGAACATCACCGTGTCGAAGTCAAAGCGGCGCAGAGCTTCCAGGAAGACCGCTGGTGTTTCCATCCCGTGGCCGGTGATCCCCAGATAGCGTGTCAGCCCTTCGTCACGCACGCGCACCAGCGTTTCGATCGCGCCGCCGGGGGCAAAACACTTCTCCAGCTCCTCAAATGTGCCGACGGCGTGAAGCTGATACAACTCAAAGCGGTCGGTCTGGAGCTTTTCCAGCGATCGATTGGCTTCCGCCCAGGCCGGGTCACTTTCCCGCTCGCCGGTTTTGCAGCCCAGGAAAAAGTGTTCGCGGTGCGCGGGCAGCCACGGCCCGACGCGGATTTCCGCCTGCCCGTAGCTGGGGGCGATGTCGATATGATTCACGCCCGCCGCCAGCGCCAGCTCAAGCGATTTTTCCGCGTCTGCCTGGCTGATATTGCCAAAAGCCGCTGCGCCGAAGATCACCAGGCTGCTCTGGTGGTTGGTGCGTCCTAAACGTCGTGTCTGCATTTCATCGCTCCTGTGATCGAGTGCGGATCAGTGCGCGGCTTCCGGCGTGCTGAAGTTGACGATCTGCTGTTCCAGCCGGGTCTGATCGACTTCCGGGTGCTGATCGAGCAGCGCCTTGAAGGTCTGCATATATTCCACAATCTGCGGGCGGGTATAGGCTTCAAAACGCAGGGTGATGGCTGGCTGGGTGTTGCTGGCGCGCACCAGGCCCCAGCCATTGGGGAAAACCGCCCGCGCGCCATCGACCGTGACGACCTCATAATGTTTCGCCAGTTCGGTCTGAATTTCCTCGATGATCTGGAACTTGACGTTATCCGGCGCGCTGAGGATCACCTCTGGCGTGGCGACCAGTTTGGGGATTTCGTCAAAAATTTCGGCCACGGTCTGGCCGGTGTGCGAGATGATCTCCAGCGTCTTGAGCGCCACCAGCGGCGCATCGTCAAAGCCATAATAATTTTCCCCGATGAACAGATGCCCGCTCACTTCCCCGCCCAGCGGCGAGCCGATCTCGTGCATCTTGAGCTTCATCAGGCTGTGGCCCGTCTTCCACATCACCGGGACGCCGCCGTATTTCTTGATCTCATCCGGCAGCGCCTGGGACGCCTTTACATCAAAGACCACCGTCGCGCCGGGCTGCCGCGTCAGCAGATCGCGTGCCAGCAGCGTGAGCAACCGATCGGCGGCGATGTGATGGCCCTGATTGTCGATAAAGCCGCAGCGATCGGCGTCGCCATCAAAGGCCAGGCCCAGATCGGCGCCCAGTTCAACCACCATCTTTTCGAGGTCTTTGGTCATCTCCGGATCTTCAGGATTAGGCAGATGATTGGGATACGTTCCGTCGGACTCGCAGAACAGACAGTGGACGGTCACACCCAGTCTTTCCAGCAGCGGCGGCACATACGTCCCCGAAAGCCCGTTCCCGGCGTCCAGCACCACGGTCAGCGGCTTGTCGAACTTCACCATCCCGCCGATCGTCGCCATGTGCCTGTGGATCAGGTCGAAGTCGTGATCGACCTGGCCGTTCCCGCTGGCGAAGGCGTCATCCTGGATGATCTTCAGCAGCGCCTGAATCTGATCGCCTTGCAGGGCCAGCGCGCCGTAAGCCATTTTAATGCCGTTGTAGCGCGTATCGAGATGGCTGCCGGTGATCATCACGCCTGCGCCTTTGCCCGCCGCGCTGCCGCCTTCGCCATAGCTGGCCGAGGCGAAATAGGTGGTCGGTGTCATCACTGGGCCAATGTCGGTGACGTTCAGGCCGGTAGAGGCGATCCCCTCGATCATAGCGGCCTTCAGCCCATCAGACGACGGACGGTTATCGCAGCCCACGAACACACGATCCGTGCCGAATTCCTTCGGAAGATACGTCCCCAGCGCGCGACCGACCCACCGCGCCAGGTCAGGCGTGATCTGCGCGGTCTCGCCGCTGACCGTGCCGCGAATATCGTATTTGCGGAAAATAGAGGTATCAACGTGGGTCATCTTTTCTCCTTTAAGTGGTTATCGTGTCTGAGCTTAACACACCGCGCGGCGATCGCTGCGGGCCGATCCGCCTAATTCTGCGGCTCCGGCGGCGTGACCACGGGGCCAGAATGCGCAGCGAAAAATGGCGCAGCGTTGCGAAAGAGGGCGCGGGTCGCTTCCAGCAGACTTGGCCCGCGCCCGCCCACACCGACCTTGTTGCCCCTCGCCAGCAGACGCATCTGCACCCGCATCTCGGCCGCGTCGGTCGGCTGATAGAACGCCACGATCTGCCATTCGTCCTGGAACACCATGCGCGTCGTCACCAGCAGCCGTTCGAGAATATCGCGCGTGTCGGCGTCGATCCACTCGCGTTCGGCATAATGGGCTGGGCGGCGGTAGTGGTCGTCTTCTGTCTGGAAGATGATATGGCGCTGCTCCACAGTCTGCCATAGAGTGGTCAGCGCGGCGGCCAGCGACGGCTGATCGACCGCCGACTCTTCCACCCGTCCCCATGAAACCGCTGCGGTGTAGCGATCGCCGCCCTCGCCAGGGACGATCTGAAGTTTCAGCACCGCATCGGGGCTGTGATGCGCGCTGATATAGCCGAGCGTCGCCTGCCAGGCCAGAAAGCCGGTTTCCGGGCGGGCTGCCGGTCGGCGACTCAAGGGGAGTTCCGCGCTCATCCGTCGTTCCTTCCATATAAGCGCCGGGCCAGGAAGCGATCCATATGATACTGCGTGATCTGCGCTCCCAGGCCAGCCATCGAGACATCAAAACCATGCTGACCCCAGGGCACACGCAGCATCACGCCGCGACTGCCTTCCGCGCGCAGCCGGTTCAGCACCAGCTCGCTGTGAACCGGGCCGACTAGCCCATCCTTATAGCCGTGGATCAGCAGCGTGGGCGGCACATCGGCGTGGATCGCATCGACCGGGCTGGCATCGGCGTAGGCGGCGGGGACTTCATAACTGGTCCCGCCCACCAGCGCCACGACGCGATCATCATGCAGGGCGTTGGTCAGGCGCAGGTTGGTCGGCGCGTAGATGGCGATCACCGCCGCGACTGCCGTATCGGCGTGATCGTCTACCGCGCGATAGGCGGCTTGCAGCGCCAGATGCCCACCCGCTGACCGCCCCAGCAGCGCGAGCCGATCGGGATCGATGTGATAGGCATCGGCATGAGCCTTCACCCAGCGGATCGCCTCACGCACATCGTCCAGCGGTTCCGGCCAGCGGACTCCGTCCTGCCCGGTCAGCCGGTACTGAATATCAAACACCACAAAGCCGATCGAAGCCAGATAACGGTTGTGGCCGGTGAAGTACCCGCCTTTGTCGCCGCTGGCCCAGCCGCCGCCATGCAGCACGACGACCGCCGGATAGCGATCGCCGACCACCGGCGGGCGCTGCGGGCGATAAATATCGAGGCGCAGGCGGCGGGTCGGGCGTTCCAGATAAGGGACATCGCGCCTGACCGTCACGTCATGCTTGCGGCGGTAGCGCGATCCCAGTGTGGCCTGGATCGACAGGGGACTCTCCGCCAGCCGCGCCATCACCTGCGGCGGGATGCGATATCTGTAGTCATCGCCCAGGCCAGCGCGCATCATCGCTTCCATGTTTTCCAGCGCATAGGGCACACGGGTCAGCGGAGCCAGCGACAATGCGGCGCCATAAAGACCCAGCGGGCGACCTTCCCTGCGCCGTGCCGCCCACCCACCCAGCAGCGTCACCGCCCACGGGAATTCACTCAGGATTAACTGGGTGGGCCACGTCCTCTCGGTGATGCGGGGCGCAATGATCAAAGTCCCCATCACGGCGGCGATCCATCCGGCCAGCCAGCGAAGCAGTTTTCCCATGCGGCTGATGATCCTCCAGCAGCGGACGGTCGAGTGAGGCCAGGCGGCTCTGCGAATTTGCGCTGATTGTAACCTCAGACCCGCGCGAAGCGGTAATTTTTCAGCGCGCGCTAATGCGTCCCCGCGCCGGTTTACTTCGGAAAAATCTTTTCCGCCGGCAGCGAGAAGCCGGGCAGCAGATCGGGCAGTTCCAGCGTGCCCGTGACCTCCACTTCCTGAAGGCTCACATTGCCGTCCGGCAGCAGGCGGTACACCTCCACGGCCTGATCGTCAGGATAGACCACCCACACCACTGTTGATCCCAGGATGAGATAACGCTTGGCCTTGCGCTGCACCGCCCGCAGATTGTCCGACGGCGACACCACTTCCACCGCCAGATCAGGCGCAATCGTAAATGAGCCGTCCGGCAGTTGGGGCTGCCGCGCGCGCGACACGAAGGCCGTGTCCGGGATCAGATTGTCGATCGACCCCAACTCAAACCGCCCGTCCGCAGAGGTGATCCAGCCGAGGTTCAACGGCAGGACATGCGCATTGAGGTAAAAGCTGATCCTCGCCGCGATGGTCGTGGGTTTAGCGCTGGTTCCGGCCACTTCGACGATCACCCCTTCGATGAGTTCAAAGAATTTATCTGCGTTTTCCGGGCGCGCTTCCAGATCGCGCAGATCGTCCTGCGTATACAGCCGGGTCTGTGCTTCGATCGTCATCCGCCTTCTCCCTTATTTCGGAAACACCTTGCTTACCGGCAGCGAGAAGCCGGGCAGCAGATCGGGCAGTTCCAGCGTGCCCGTGACCTCCACTTCCTGAAGGCTCACATTGCCGTCCGGCAGCAGGCGGTACACCTCCACGGCCTGATCGTCAGGATAGACCACCCACACCACTGTTGATCCCAGGATGAGATAACGCTTGGCCTTGCGCTGCACCGCCCGCAGATTGTCCGACGGCGACACCACTTCCACCGCCAGATCAGGCGCAATCGTAAATGAGCCGTCCGGCAGTTGGGGCTGCCGCGCGCGCGACACGAAGGCCGTGTCCGGGATCAGATTGTCGATCGACCCCAACTCAAACCGCCCGTCCGCAGAGGTGATCCAGCCGAGGTTCAACGGCAGGACATGCGCATTGAGGTAAAAGCTGATCCTCGCCGCGATGGTCGTGGGTTTAGCGCTGGTTCCGGCCACTTCGACGATCACCCCTTCGATGAGTTCAAAGAATTTATCTGCGTTTTCCGGGCGCGCTTCCAGATCGCGCAGATCGTCCTGCGTGTACAGCCGGGTCTGTGCTTCGATCGTCATCCGCCTTCTCCCTTATTTCGGAAACACCTTGCTTACCGGCAGCGAGAAGCCTGAGATCAGACCGCCCCCGTCGAGGTGTGCGCTGGAGTCTAACGTGATCAGCGACAGCGCGCCGTTTGAATCCAGCCGCGCGATGTCGATCACCTTGTCTACAGGATACAGCACCCAGACCTGTTTTGTCCCGGCTTTCAGAAACGCGCGCACCTTATCCAGCAGCCAGCGCGGTGACATCTCCGGGGAGGCGACATCGACAGCCAGCAGCGGCGGCGGAGCGACCACGCTCGGCACGATGACACGCGACACAGCATCCACCGGCAGATAGCCCACGGCGCACAGCCGAATATCCTGCGGCGACAATTGGTAATGATAAGTATTCAGCACCCGACCGCGCTGACCATTGGCCTGCGCCCCCAGCGCGATCCCGATTGACGCGGCGACAAAGGCGTGCAGAAGATATGAGGGCGGAAGCTCATGAAGCAAACCGTCCACCAGTTCGATCCGCTGGCTGCGGGCATCCTTCTGCGCCACCAGCCCGGAAAATTCATCGCTGTTGAGGTGCAGCGCCTTCTTGATCGTCATCTCGTCGCATCCTGATTCTGCTCTTACGCGCGATCGTTATTGGCGCGCACCGGCACAAACCCTATTCTAACCGAAAATCTGTGCGATATAACAGGCAGAATAAACCGGGCATTGAGGGGGCCGCGCGTCCTAATGGGGCCTGTGGCCGGAATCACAAAGGCGGACTCGTCATCCGCCTTTGAAACGTCCTCCCATGACCCCAGCGCCGACATCACCTGCCGACGGTGATCTCCTTGCCATCCACCACCGCCGCGAAGGTCAGGCCGCTGTCGTCGGCATCGACGCGCACCTCCGTCCCCGCCGGAGGATTGGCGCGCAGCAGAAAATCGGCCAGCGGCTCACGCACCGACCGCCGGATAATGCGCCGCAGCGGGCGCGCGCCATATTCCGGTTCGTCGTTCTGATCCATCATCCATTCTACCGCCGCGTCCGTAAACGTCAGGTTCAGGCCGCGTTCGGTCGCCATGCGCGTCTCTTTCTTGAGGTTGAGTCGCAGAATTTTATCGAGCGAGTCTTCATCAAGCGCGTTGAACATAATCACTTCATCGAGACGGTTGAGAAACTCTGGCCGGAACCACGACCGCACCTCATCCATCGCCTCTTCACGAATTTCATCCGTGATCACCGGCACAGCCAGCGAGATCGAGCCGAGGTTACTGGTCAGGATGATGACCGTCTCGCTGAAATTGGTCTGATTGCCACGCCCATCGGTCAGGCGGCCCTCCTCAATCACCTGGAGCAGAATGTCCATGATGCGGGGATGGGCCTTCTCGACTTCGTCGAACAGCACGATGATGTACGGCTGCTGGCGGACTCGCTCCGTCAGTTGGCCGCCGGACTCGCTGTCCACATAACCGCTGGGCGAACCGAGCAGGCGGTTAAGGCTCGATTCATCCTTAAACTCACTCATATCGAGCGGCAGCATGGCTTCTTCCGTGCCGAACATGAACTCCGCCAGCGCGCGCGCTAGTTCAGTCTTACCGACGCCGGTCGGCCCCAGAAACAGAAACGCGCCGATCGGACGTTTCGGGTCCTTCAGGCCGACGCGCGCGGTCTTGATGGCGCGGCTGACCGCCAGCACCGCCTCATCCTGGCCGATAATGCGCTCCTGCAAATGTTCGACCATGCTGGCATAGCGCACACGCTCGTCCTCGCCCAGTTTGCTGACCGGGATGCCGGTCATCTGGCTGGCGGCCAGCGTGATGTCTTCCGCGTCGAGGTCGGAGTCGGCCAGCTCCGGCTTAAAAGCCAGGTGACTCTGCTTGCTCATATTGACCAGCGCGGCGGTGCGGTGGACGAGCTGTTCCGCGCTCAACGGCAGCGGCGTGGACGCGAGATAGCGTTTCGCCAGCCGGGCGGCCAGCGCCAGCGCCTCTGGCTTGACTTCGATCTGGTAGCTGGCTTCCAGGTGCGGCTTGAGGACGTTGAGAATCTCGATCGTTTCTTCGACTGATGGCTCCGGCACACGGATCACATGGCTGTTTTCCGTAATGGCAGACACACTCGCCAGCCGCTGATTATATTCCACTTCGGTCGTGGTGCAGATCAGCACCGGGTCGTCGGAGAGAAACACCTTCTGGATCATCGGCGTGGTCTTGCTGAATTCCGCCTTGATCGGGCCGCCGAAGAAACGATGGATGTGCGGGATAAAGAGGATGCCACCCGCCGCCTTGCTCAACCCCGCGCGCACCGCCTTCTGATCGTTATCCAGCAGCGCGGTTTCGTCGATCTGCACCAGGCTTTTGAGACCTGCCGGCCCTTTGCCCTGCGCCATCAGCAGCGCCAGGCTGTAGGCCAGGGTGCGCTTGCCCACCCCATCCGGCCCGATCAGGATCACATGCCGGTTGACGGCCTGCGACAGGATATTGATGATGTCGCGCAGCAGGCTTTCGCGGAAGTAAACCGCCTTCAGCGCCCCGCTTCTGGCCCCGGCCACAAAATCGTTGGTCGTGCCATCAGGACGGCGGATAATGCGGCTGTTGTCGCTGATAATGTCGGTAATCGCTTTGGGTGTGATCCCATGCTGACGCAGCAGGCCGCTGGTACTCATAGAGCTTTCCGACAGCACACGCAGGGCGTGATCGGTGTCGATGCGCACCTCATCCATCGAGTTGGCGATGCTCAGGGCGTCATCGAGCAGGATCACGCTCTGGCGGGACATGCCGACCGGTCGGTTGCCGCGCGCCACAAAATCCATCTTGCCGTCCTGATCGGTGCGGCTTTCGATCGCCAGGACTACCTGACGATCGAGGCGGTCAAGATCGACACCGCGCCCGGTCTTGAACGCTTCCAGCAGGCGGGCCGCCGCCGTGTTGGGATGCCGCAGCAGCGCCAGCAGCACAATCTCCGGGGTTATATTCCCTTTGCGATACTGATCGCGCAGCGTGACCGCCTCGTTCATTACCGCGTCTAAATCTTTGGAAAGCAGATCGGGGTTCAGCGTTCCCATCGTCGCCCGTCATTTCTATAGAATCCGTGTGTCAACAGCGTCTATCTTACCATTAAAGCGCCGGACAGGGGCAGGATACAAGACGATAAGCACAGGGTAACCGCTTCAAAATCAATGCTGTGATCCTGCTGCCGGGGACGGAACCCCCTCCCAGCCTCCCCCGAAAGCGGGGGCGGTGATCGAGATGCAATAGAGACGCGGATCGTAGGGACGGGTCCGTGCGCCTGTCCTGGCAAATTTATCTTCAACCTGCGATTTGAAGCAATCGCCCTGGCATTATGGCCCGGAAAGATCGACCGGCAGCACGCCAGACGCCTCCTGCGCGCCAAACAGGATCGCACACGTGACCGTCACCGCCGGGTTCAGCGGGCTGTAGGTGGCTATATAACCGCCGACGGCTGGAAAGCGCAGCAGATCATAAGGCGAGATCAGCGCCACGACGACGACACGATCCGGCGGCAGCGCGTGGATCAGTGCCTGCTGCGCCGCGTTGTGATAGGCATCGCGCGTGAAGATGACCGCCACATCGACCTGATCCGCCAGCGCAGACGCGGACGCGATCTCGCCGTCTGCCGGCGAGTCGCTGATCGCCAGCCAGCGCACATCCTCACGATACGCGCCGCACTCACGTTGAATCTGTGCGCGGTTGCCGGGAAAGACGATCCCGACGCTGGCTTCCGGGCGCAACGGCACACGATCAAAGTCGTCGCGGGCCACCGTCACCCCGGCGCGGAACATGGCCTCGATCAGCGCGTCGTTTCCGGCCCGATCGAGTGTCACTGCGTCAGGATCGATCGGCGACCGATCGAGCAGCCCAAAGCGAGCCTTCGCCGTCAGGATGCGCCGGACGGAAGCGTCGATCCGGGCTGGGTCGATCTGCCCCGCGCGGACTGCATCGACCACCGCCTGCATCGCGCGCATCTGCGCCGCCTCGCCCACATGCGCGCCGATCACGATCAGATCATTCCCGGCCTCGATCGCCAGCACCGCCGCCTGCTCCGGCGAATAGACCGTATCGATCGCGTCCATATCCAGCGCATCGGTGGCGATGATCCCCTCATAACCCAGGTCTTCGCGCAGCAGCTCAGTAATCACAGCATAAGAAAGTGACGCAGGGAGATTTTCCTGCGGCTCGATCGCGCTGTACCAGATGTGCGCCACCATGATCGCGCCACTCTCGGCTTCAATGGCGCTCACAAAGGGCGGCAGTTCGACCGATTGCAGCCGCGCCAGATCGTGATCGATCACCGGCAGCGTGGTATGCGAGTCCTGCTGCGTGTCGCCGTGGCCGGGGAAGTGTTTGGCCGTCGCCAGCACCCCTTCGGACTGCATCCCACGGATTACCGCTGCGATCGTGCGCCCCACCTGCGCCGGATCGCTGCCGTGCGCGCGCCGCCCGATCACCGGGTTGTCGATATACGTGTTGAGGTCTGCCACCGGCGCGAGATTCATGTTGATGCCTACCGCGCGCAGTTCCCGCCCCAGCGCCGCGCCGAAGCGAAATGCCAGATCGGGATCATCCGCCGCCGTCAGCAGCATCGGAGCCGGCCAGATCGTAAAACCATCTTCAAGCTGCTGGATCAGCCCGCCTTCCTGATCGGTGGCGATCAGCAGTGGGACGCCGCCCGCGTCGATCACCGTCTGCTGATAGCTGTGGGTCAGGCGCGCCACCTGATCCGGCGTGCCCGCGTTGGAGGCCATGATCACCGCCGCGCCAGGCTGCCAGGCCGCCAGCAGATCACGACCGGCGTAGGTCAACTGCGGCCCATACAGGCTGACCATAAACATCTGCGCCACGCGCTGCTCCAGCGACATCGCGGCCAGGATCGCGTCGATGTCCGGCTCCTGCGCGGCAGTGCTGATCTGTGGGGCTGTGATCAGGGCGATCAGGAAGAGTGCGAGCGCGCCTTTCCGCAGCGCAGGGATAACCACGTTGATCACCGCCCTCATCATGCCTACATGCCCCCATATTCGTTGAAGATCAGATAGAGAAAGTTTTCGCGCTCAGTGGCATCCATCGCGCGCGGGCGGGCCTGCGACTCAATCAGCCCGGTGAACAGATCGACCGTCAGCACGCGGCCCTCGTAGATATACACGCCATCCATAAAAAATCTCACCCCGGCGAAGAACTGCTGATCGAAAAACAGATTGCCCAGGCCATAGTGGATCAGGCTGTCCGTGCCGCGCGCGTTGGCGTAAAACTCAAAAGTCTGCGGAAAGTGTGACGAGGTTCCGATCACGACATCGGCGCCCCAATCGGCCACCGCGCGGAAGTCGTAGCGGTTCTGATCGGTCGGCGTGTACTGATCGACTTCGAGATACTGAATGGTGACGATCACCACATTATTTTCAGCATCCAGCGCCGAGACGGTCTCCCGCAGCCACGGGCCGCGACAATCCGCCGCGCCGGGACGAACGCCGCCGGTCGCCGCCGCGTCATCACTGGCGAAGGCATAATATGGCCCGACCCAGTTGCACGCCAGCAGCGCGATCCGCCCGCCGTTATGATCGAGGATCAGCGGTGTGCGCGCTTCGTCGACCGTCTCCCCCCCGCCGATTGTGGAAATGCTGTTATCACGATACCATGCGAGCGTATTCAGATAGGCCTCGTAGCCATAATCGTTGTTGTGATTGCCGGAAAGCTCGACAATGTCCACATCCAGCAGCGTCAGCAGATCGAAGTGTTCCGGCTTGCTGCAAAAGCTGAAGCTGCCGCCGAACATTACCTCACCTGCCGCCGGGCATCCCTCATAAAACGAGACTTCGTTGCTGGTGTGAAAGTAATCATACGCCGTGACATAAGGCGCGATCGCCTCTGCCGCCCATACCAGGCCGAATTCATCCAGCGGCGGGATCGTATTGCGGGTCAGCGCCGTGACGCCGGAAAACAGGATGCGCGTCAGCCGGGCGGGTTGATAATTGGGCGAGTCGCTTTCAAAAGCAAACGGATAAGCGTCGAGATCCCGATCCAGCGGGTGAACTTCGTTGACATCCAGCACGCGCAGGCGGGTATTCAGCCGGTCAAAGCCGATCAGCGCGAAACGGGTTCGCTCGCGCCACAGATCGTTCAGCAGCGCGTCCGGCGCGACGATGCGTGTGTCGGGGTGGATAGAGACGCCATAACCGGCCAGAGCTGCCGCCGTGACCGAATCGAGCGTCAGCTGTGGATCATAGCTACCCGCTGCGACAGCCGCCAGCGCTGC
>Ga0224723_1000898_pt1 | contig 19338 bp, 21 predicted proteins | sample Balambano_FR2_Me_FD_161647 | JGI IMG/M metagenome (GOLD analysis project Ga0224723, IMG submission 161647) | Freshwater sediment microbial communities from Lake Towuti, South Sulawesi, Indonesia - Balambano_FR2_MetaG | ecosystem: Environmental > Aquatic > Freshwater > Lake > Sediment | place...
ATTTATCTCTACCTCAAGCAAAATCCTATTGGCTACGCCGAGATCGAAGTCCGCTACCGTGTGCCGGGGGACGCGCACAATTCCCGCCAGCCTGATCTGTCCGTGACGCTCGACCTGAGTACGCCGCCCGTGACCCAGGGCGCGGTGCTGCGAATGCCGGATCTGGCGGTGGAGGTCAAATCACCCAATGACACATTCACCGCGATGCGCGAGAAGGCCGCCTACTACATCGCCAACGGCACGCGGCTGGTGTGGCTGATCTACCCGGAAAAGCAGTTGGTAGAGGCCGCGCGCAGGGACGCCGACTTTGACTTCTTCACGATCGATGACACGCTGACCGGCGACGACCTGCTGCCGGGGTTCACCCTGCCAGTGCGGACGATCTTCCCCGGCGCAAAGGCGGTTGATCCTGACGCATCACTTCTCCCATGACGCTCCATACCGGTGAAACATTCATGGTCAGCATATCCGCAGGCTGCCATCCTTCGCTTGACGCCTGACCTACGTCACGTCGGCCCGGCTTGTTGATCGTTTCGTTAAGGTTTGTACAGGTTATCCGGTTGGCGGACATTATTGCGTGAAGGGGACTCCGTGCGCGGGAGAATTTTCTTCCGCTTTTTTACAGCCGCAACTGCCGCGCGAGATGTTACCTGGCTGTAGAATGGACGATATATCAAAGCTGAAATATGCTCAGGAGTGACTCATGATGCGGCGAGTGATTGTCATCATCCCGGTCTTGATCGCGCTGCTGGCGGTCGGTGTCTCCGCGCCGCTGGATGCGCAGGAAGAGGCCGTCGGCGCGTGCCCGGCTCTTGTGGAGCAGGCCGTGGCCGAAATGGGCCAGAACTGCGCCGATATGACGCGCAATTCGGCCTGCTACGGCCATGATCTGGTGGAAACCGCCTTTCTGGAAACCATTGATGACGAGACTTTTTCTGAACCGTCCGACCGCGCCGAACTGAACCTCATCGACACGATCCGCACCGCGCCGCTCAGCCTGGAGGACGAACGCTGGGGCATCGCGGTGATGAACGTGCAGGCCAATGTGCCCAACACACTCCCCGGCCAGGCCGTGACCTTCGTGCTGATGGGCGACGCCGAGATCGAGAACCGCGTCGCGCCGGAGGATGTGACGCCGGACGCGGAGGCCGTCCCCGTCGCGGCGGCGGTGCGATCCAATGTGCGCAGCGGCCCCGGCACGAACAACAATGTGATCGGCGTGGTCGATGCCGGCGCGCAGTTCGAGGCCGATGTCCTCAGCGAAGATGGCGCGTGGGCGCGAGTGATTCTGAACGGGCGCATCGGCTGGCTGGCGATCGAAGTGCTGGAGTCGGAAGCGGATCTGGCCGCGCTGCCGGTCGTCACCGCGCCGGTGGTTTCGCCCATGCAGGCCTTCTACTTTACGACCGGTATCTCTCAGCCGGAATGCGCCGAAGCGCCCGACGTGATCGCCATCCGCAGCCCGGAAGGCATGACGGTCGATCTGAGCGTCAACGGCGTCGATATTCGCGTCGGCTCGCTGATCACGCTCCGGCAGGTCTCTGAAAACGAGATCGTGCTGACGGTACATGAAGGCAGTGTCGAGACGCAGGACGACGACGGCGATTACAACCCGGTCACGGGCGACTCGCTGCCTGGGGCGCTGGGCGAGGACGGCACGATCATCGACTGGGAACCGGTGCGCGAGGCGACGGAGGATGAACTCGCCCTCGGCGTTCTGTTCGAGGATCAGCTTGTCGCGCTGGAGGTCGATTTCGGGACAGAAGCGGTGGTCGATGCGCCAGTGCAGACGGGCGGCAGTGTAAACTGCGCCGGATTCGCGGCCACATCGCCCACACTGGGCTTTGGTTTCGGGTTCAACCAGTTTTTCTGGAACGCGGCCCAGGGCGCGGACAATTACCGGGTGATCGTCTATAACGAGGAGACCGGCCAGACCTTCGGCGGCGAGACCGGCGGCCCAACCACCTCGCTCGGCCTGACGCTCGATAACACCACGGCGGGCGCAGGCTTCAGCTTCTCGTGGGAAGTTCAGGCCCTGCGCGCAGGCCGCGTGATCTGCACCTCGCAGCGCATCCGGCTTCAGCGCGCGGCTGTCCCCACCGCGCCGCAGCCCGTCGGGCCAGCGCCGGTGCTGAGCGCCAACTGGGCGTGCATTAATCCCGCCTATCCCAGTTATACCAACCAGATCACATGGTCAGACGCGGCTCCTGGAGATACAGTCAGCATTACGGTTGTGGGTATGCTTAACGGCACACAAACGTTTGGCAGCCTGCCATCGTCAGGATCACTGACCTACAGCGATTACCAGACCTACAGCATCAGCATCACCGCATCGCCGTCCGGTCAGACGTACAATATCCCTGGCCCGCTGAACTGCTACTGAGGACAGAGCAGATAACCCACCGCAGGATTCAGCGCGACGGTTTAATCCCAGAGCACTGAATCCACCCTTCTCATCTGCCACTTCTTGACAACCCGACCGTCTGGACGGTATGCTGTAACCGACCATTCAGACGGTTTTTGTTTTCAGGAGTACCTGTGACCTCACTGCGCAGAAAAGACCCCGCCGCCGTGCGTGAGCGTGTGCTGGACGCCGTGATCCAGACCGTGCGCGAGGGCGGGACGCATGCACTGACTCTGGACGCGGTGGCGCGCCACGCACAGGTCAGCAAGGGCGGGCTGCTGCATCACTTCCCAGCCAAAGACGCGCTGATCGCCGCGCTGCTGGATGATTTATTCGCCCGGTTCGACGCGCTGGCGGCGCATCATTACGCGCAGGAGCCGGATGCGCCGGGGCGCTGGCTGCGGGCGTATGTGCGGGCGACATTTGATGACGAGCCGCTGCCGCTGGACGTGGCGCTGGCGCTGGTCTCCGCGCTGGCTGAGCAGCCGGAGGTGATGGATCGCGTCCGCCAGGGTGCGCGCGGCTGGCACGAACGCTTCGTGGCGGAAGGGATCGCGCCGGCGCGGGCGCAGATCATCCGCGCGGCTGCTGATGGGTACTGGACTGATATGATGCTCGGCCTCGCGCCGCAAACGCCAGACGAACGCCGCGCGCTGATGGCTGACCTGCTGCGCCTGATCGACTGCGGCTGACACAGCGACCGGAAACGCGGTTACGAGCGTCCAAGTCGCTCCAGTGACAGGGGAAGACCTGCGGCGCAGCGGTGCCTCGTTTGCTTTGTGCATTTTGACTTACCGCTTGTGACTAACTGCTCACTGGTCAGAGCGTGTTTGCTAAGAATTGCCTTGCGCCACACTCCGCCATCTAAAGCCAGTCGGCTTTGTTTCAAGCGCACTTAAGACGCTGGCGTCTTAGGGATGCGCAGCATAGTCAGCCCCTTCAGTGGGCTTCTGTGACCACGGAGCCGGACGTTTTAACGTCTGGCGGGGCAGCGCGCAACATCATGTTCCTTTTTACAAACACGCTCTCATCACTAATCGCTCAAAGGCCCACGGATGATCTCACTCCCCCTGCTTGGAACGATCGCGGGCATCGCCGTGATCGACAGTCTGAATCCATCGCTGTTTGTCGGCCAGTTTGTGATCTTCGCCACCAGCCGACCGGTGCCGCGCACGCTGGCCTACATCGGCGGGATTATCACCGCCAATTATCTCGGCGGCGTGCTGCTTACAGCAGGGATCCGCGCGTTAATCGGCGGCATCGTCGCGCTGATCTCGCCGCTGGTGATGCTCGCGCTTCAGTTTGGGATCGGGCTGGGGCTGGTCGCGTTCGGCGTGATCTATCAGGCGAAACCGCTGCCCGCCCAGGCGCCGGACGACCCAAACCGGCGATCCCGCGCCGGGCTGTGGGGGGCGTTCATCTTCGGCGTGATCGTGATGGGCAACGAACTGACGACAGCGCTGCCCTACTTTGTGGCGGCGGAACGGATCGCGGCGGCAGAACTGGGGCTGGCCGGCAATCTGATCGTGCTGGCGATCTATAACCTGGTGTTCGCGCTGCCGCTGTTCGGGTTCCTGGGCGGGTTCGTGCTGGTGCGGGATCGCTTCACGGCGCAGATCGAGCGGATCAACGCCTGGGTGCGGGTGTGGGCGCCCCGCGTGACCCAATATGGCGCGCTGATCCTCGGCGCGGGGTTGATCCTGGCCGGGCTGGCGCGGGTGGCCGGGGTGTGATCGTGCCCCGGTCGAAAACACCACCACACGGCGCATCAAGCTGCCGGATGCGCCACCCATTTGTACTTGTCACGCGTCACTCATCACGCGTCACTCTCATCACCGATGCTTCCAGGCCGGTTTGCGTTTCTCGATGAACGCTGTCATCCCTTCCATGCGATCTTCCGTGCCGAACGCCAGATAGAAATTGCGCTTTTCGTAGTTCAGTCCCTCGCTCAGCGGCAGTTCAAATGAGCGGTTGAGCGCGTCCTTCGTCAGCCGCGCCGCGATCTGTGACATGGAGGCGACCTTCTGCGCCAGCTTGATCGCGTCGTCGAGATACGTTTCCACGGACGATACCCGGTTGACCAGGCCATAGCGCAGGGCTTCCTCGGCGGTCAGCTTGCGATCGGCCAGGCAGATTTCCATCGCCAGCGCCTTGCCGACGGCCTTCACCAGCCGCTGCGTGCCGCCCGCGCCGGGCAGAATCGCCAGCGTGATCTCCGGCTGGCCGAACTGGGCCGTTTCTGAGGCGACGATCATGTCGCACATCATGGCGATCTCGCAGCCGCCGCCCAGCGCATAACCGCTGACCGCCGCGATGATCGGCTTGCCGATGCGGGTCATGCGCGTCCAGTCGGTGAAATCCCTCCCCGCGATCATGTCTGTGGCAGTGGTGTTCGCCATCTGCTTGATGTCCGCGCCCGCCGCGAACGCCCGATCGCTGCCGGTCAGCACGATGCACCCGATCGACGAATCACGGTCGAAAATTTCCATCGCCGTAAAGGTCTCACCGGTGAGCTGTCCATTGAGCGCGTTGAGCGCCTGCGGGCGGTTCAGGCGGATCAGCCCCACGCCGTCGGCGGGGGTTTCTACCAGAATCGTTTCGTAAGCGGCTGTCGTTTCCATGATATTATCCTCGCAAAAGGGGAATTAAATCTGCGTTAGATTATAACCCGTGCGCGCCGATCCTGCGTGCTGCGCGGGTTCCCGACAGGGCAAATGCTTCAAATTGCCACGACAGGGGCGCGGTGATCGGCAGGAGCAGGTCTGGCTCCTGGGGCCGTTTCAGCAAATTCTGTGGAGTCCCAACAGTTTTCAAGCGCTCTTTGTGAACCCGCACAGGCGCAATACGATGAGACATCTGACTAACCACTCATCACTCGTTACGTGGAACTTGCACTAAGCTCACCGGTTCGCGCCTGAATCGACCGCCACGCGCCGAATCTCCAGGCGGGTGAGCGCACCCCCATTGATCTCGGCCAGCGCATATCCGCCCTGCCACAGCGGGCCGGGGTTGATCACGCGCGTGCCCGCGATCGTATCGATGCTTTTGGCCTCATGAACGTGGCCTGTGAAGCACAACAGCGGCTGGCGGCGTTCGATGGCGGCGCGGACGGCCTGGCAGCCGATGTGACGGCCTTTATCAAAGCGATCGCCGGTATCCAGATGGCTGCCTTCGCCCACAAAATCCGCCGCTGTGCCATAGGGCGGGTGATGACAGACCAGCACGGTCGGCGTTCCGTTCGGCAGTCCGCGCCAGGCTTCATCCAGAAACCTCTCGAAATCGGCCTCGTCGATCTCATACGTGCCGATGTAAGGCAGCGCCCCACCCACGCCGACAAACGCCACGCCGTCAATGATCTCATGGCGGCGGTGCAGGTTAATGCCTTCTTCCGTCATCACCTGCATCACCCGCCCACCGTCCCAGTTACCGGGGATTGCCAGCACGCGGGCGGTGTAGCGCCGCAGCGTCTCCAGGATCGGGTACAGTTCGGAGACTCGTCCGTTGGTCACATCGCCGGGCAGCAGGATCACATCCGCAGCGGCCAGAGAGTCGGCGATCTGATCCAGCAGGCCGCCGCGCGCAGAGTGCAGGTCGGGCAGGGCGATGATCTTCATGGTTTCGTGAATGGTTCCTTCTCTGCGCGTTTTCGGAGGATCAGGGCGCGCGCCTCTTCCAGGGTGCCGACCTGAAAGAACGTATCGCGCGCGTCAGGATGCACACGGATGCCGACCGCCAGCAGGGCACGCACAAAGGCATTCGGCGTGACGATGACGGTGATCTCATGATTGGCCGGATAACGCTTGAAAATCCCGTAAACGTAGGTGATGCCGATGCCCGGCGGCAGCGGCTGGCTCCTGAGGAGATTACCGATCACGGCGTAGGGGCGCGGCGCGATGCTGGCGGCCATCTCCAATTCGGTGTTGAACATCACCAGAAAGTCGCCCCACGTCCACTTGTCGGTAAAGTGATAATGAACAACGTCTGATAACCCATTGGGTTCGTCAGCGTCCCACGTCAGCGTAATGCCCATAATTTCCTCGCACCTCCCTGCGGATCATAGCGGTTTAGTAAGGGCTGTACTCCCCAAAAACGTAAAAAGTTTACGAATTTTGTGATGCACAGAAGCCGGTTTCACAGCGGGCAGGAATCATAGAGGACAACGCACCGGGCGACAGGGGACAACTGGGCTATCTGATTGTAGGTGGAAGGGGATCGATCACATCGGGCGGACGCCCACATACACCGGACGACCGCTGATGCCTTCCGGGACTGCGCTCACCTCCAGCCCGGCGGCGCGGAAGGCGTGCCGATAATCGTCGTCGGAGAAAAGGCCCATCACATGGGCTTCATATTCGTAGATGATCTCGCCTGGCCGCCCGATCAGGTAATGGAAGTGCAGGGTCGATATGCGCCCATCCACTGTGATCGTCCCCATGCGGCTGATCTTGTACGGCGGCAGTTCGACCAACACCTGCGTGACCCGATCCGGCTTCAGATCAGGCCCAAACCAGGCCTCGACGACGACGACACCGCCGGGGACGACATGCCGGGCGAAGTTGGCGATGGCGGCGTTCAGGCGCTCGACCGTGACGACATACCCAATGGAGCTGAACAGGCACGTCACGACATCGAACTGCCGCCCCAGGTCGGCGTCGATCATATCGCCATGATGCAGCGCCACCCCAGGCAGACGCTCCCGCGCCACGTCCAGCAGGCCGGCGTCCAGATCAAGTCCTTCGACGGCAAACTGGCCGGACAGCAGTTCCATATGCCGGCCAGTCCCGCAGGCCATATCGAGCAGTCTGTTTCCTGGTGATCGCCTGTGCGCGGCGATCAGCGCCCGTAATTTTTCAGTCTCGGCGGCGTAATTCTTGGCGGCATAAACGGCATCATAGAACGCGGCGGTTCTGACGAACATCAGATACGCTCCTGGTGACGGTCAGTATCTGCCTCCAGTGTAGCGCACTTTGTCCGGCTACAAACTGCCGATCACGCGCCGGGAGTCGCGCGCCGATTCTTCAGGTCAAAGATCAGATCGCGCATCTGCCGGGCACGGCCCAGGGCCTCAAAGCCGATCTCCGCGCCGCCTGAACCCGCCGACTGCACGCGGATGCTGCCATAATCGAAGATCGCGCCCATCGGCGGCTCGTCCAGAAACACATCCGTGACATTTTCCAGGCTCATGCTGATCTCCTGACCGCCGAGGAGGTCTCCATGCCGCTGATGAACGCGCTGGGTGGTGATGGTGATGCGGTTGCGATCCCACAGCAGCAGATAATAGAGACCCAGCGAGGTCAGCGTGCGCCACCAGAAGCCCCACGACCACCGGCTGCGGCGAAACACCCCGGCGATCGCCTCCGGCGGCTCCGGCTCCACCACAGCAGCCAGCGGCTGGATCGGGTCAAACACCTGTGCGCTTACCATAACCTGCCTCCATCCAGAATCGATGTCAGATCGATCGTACAGGCAGAGGGCATGGCGCGTTTCCCGCCAGGTGGGGGAAATCGACGCGGGTGAGGTGAACTATCTGGCCGTTCAATCCAGCAGGGGCGCATCGGTCTGCCCCATTAGCTGTTATTGTTGTGATCCTTGCGGCGTCCGCCCACGAACACACTGCCGACCATATTGCCCATCATGCTGCCAAAGCTGATCTGTCTGGGGGCGGCGGAAGGGTCTTCGTCCCAGCGGTTGGCGCGGCGGCGGTTGATCCAGCCTTCATATTCCCGGCTCGATACGTCCAGCGCCGCCTCCAGCCCATCCCGATCGGCCCCGGCGATCACCCCGCGCAGCGTGCGCAGGCTGGCGATCAGTTCATCCAGCGCGCGGGTCAGATCAGCGCCGCTTCTCAGCCACAACTCGCGCAGATCGTCGGGATGCGTGTCGAACAGGTTATGAGTCAGCATCCCGAACCCGCCGTTGGTCAGCCGCTGAAGGTCAGGCCAGCCGGAGCTGCGCTGGATCATATGGAAGTAGGCCACGCCGACCAGCATCGGCAGCAGGTCGGTCATGGCGGCCAGGCTGTCATGTTCCGCCGGGTCAATAAACTGCACACGCGCGCCGAGGATGCGGGTCAGTTCCGACGCCAGATCGATCGCTTCTTTGGCGCTGGTGATGCCTGGCATCAGGAACAGCGTGCCGTCGTCGAAATAATCCTCGCTGGCGCGATCGGTGGCGTCTACCCCGTCCATCAGGTAATTGGGGTTCACGGCGGCGTGCGCGCAGATCAGATGCGCGTCCTTCGGCAGAGTTTTGGCCGCCCAGGCCACCGAGGGCGCGATCAGCGGCGAGAGATCGATCAGCACCGCGCCCGCGCGCAGACTGCCGCCCGCGAAGCGATAGGTCTGCTCGACCTCGCTGTAGGGCAGCGCGATCACCACGATATCCTTGCCGCGCGCAGCGGCTTCCGGCTGCGAGGTCACCTCATCGACCGCGCCGAGCTTCTGCGCCGCCTTAACGGAAGCGGCCCGGCTGTCGTAACCGGTAATGAAGAAGCGGTGCGCGCCCCCGCCCCGATTGTAACGCTTGAGCGCCAGGCCGATTGACGTGCCCACGCGCCCTAATCCCAGAATCGCGATCGAAACATCCGCCATGATGGGCCATCCTCAGTCAGTAAGGTTTTTGCTCGTCCACATTAGGTAATGCCGCATAATGCTTAACGTTCTGCGTAAATAAAGGCACGCCCAGGCGCACGGCGACCGAAGCAATCAGGACATCTGACCAGTGAACACCATGCCCAAGATAATACAGCGCGTGCTGCCGCATCGGCCAACGATGATCCGCTTCGTTCGGAAATTCCATTATAAAAGATTGCAGCAGTCGAACCGCCCGATCGCGCTCAACTTTGTTGACTGCACCCTGAACCGTCTCCAGCCAGATGACCGGTGTAATGGCGAAGCGGGCGGCCTGCTGAGAAAGCAACCATAGTCGTGCTGGCGGATACCCTCGCAGATAATCAATGATGACGCTGGTATCAATAATGGCATCGATCACCACGAATGGCGTCTCTCCGATCTGGCTTTTTCCACAAATTCCTCACCGCTGACGATATCGGCCCGATGAGACCAGGCTCCGTAATCCGGGCCATTAGCGATCTCCTCTGCCGTCAACGGGTTTTCAGCAGAGGGTGTATCGAGCAGCCTGAGCAAATCGGCACTATCCACGTCTGATTCAGGCGGCGCGGCCACAGCGTCGGCGTTAATCGCACGCACAATTATCTCCACTAACCCCTTTGGGCCTTCGGCGGGAAGCTGTACGGATAACATCCCGTCGTTCCCTACCTGCGCTGTGAGTACCACTATCTCATTCAAAATGAATTCTCCGTAACGACCATTTTTGTTCCCATTTTGCCAGGGATTTCATGGATCACAAATGGCTTTCCTGCGGTGGATTGCGAACCTGATCCCCGGCACACAAATTTTGTGGTAAGGACTTACCGTCCTGCGGTCAGTTCAGGTCATCCGCGTGCTTCAGCCGCGCCAGCAGATCGACCAGGGGATGACCTGCCCACGCGGAGAGCGGATCGGCATGATGGGCGATCAGCCACAGCGCCGCCTCTGACGTGCCGATCGCCCCGGCAAGCTGCGCGCTCCAGGCCGGATGCTGCGCCGCCACCACGAACGGCCTGCGCCAGCGACTTTGCGGCTGGCCCTGGCTCCAGCGGTGAAACAACGGCGGTATGACGGCCCGCAGGCCGACCGCCAGTGATTTCTGCCAAACGGTCAGCGGATAACAGGTCTTGCCCACATCATGCAGCAGCGCGGCCACAGCCAGATCGGGCGGCACATCGCCCACGCCGATCGACCGCAGCACGTTCAGGCTGTGAAGCTGTTCGCTGCGACGCATCCGCTGGAACAAGGCCAGTTGATCCGCACTCAGGAACTGCGCGGCGAGGTCATAATCGACCGGACGTGTGGCGGCGGTCAGCGCGTGCATGACCTGTCGCAGGCGGTGGTAGATCGTCATGGCGGCGCGGGCGCGATCAGATCGGGAAGTTCAGCAGCCAGGCCGTGATCTGAAAGTGCGGCTCCGCGATCAGCAGGCTCAGGAAATTGGCCCCCGGCGGCGCGACAAAGCTCCAGATGATCAACCCCAGCAGCACATACTGGGAATTCATGGCGTTGCGCTGCCACCAGTCGGCCAGGTCAGGCGGAAGCAGGGCCAGCACCACATGCCAGCCATCGATCGGGAAGAAGGGCAGGCAGTTGAAGATAAACAGCAGCACGTTGAAGCTGACCATCACATACAGCAGGATAGCGATCGGATCGCGGTTCCCGAAGATGTCGAACACATCGATGCCCAGGATGCGCATGACGATGGCGAAGATGATCGCCAGCAGCAGGTTAGAGAGCGGCCCGGCGGCGACGGCGGCCATATAGCCCCAGCGGGGATTGCGCATCCGGTGGGCGGCGATCGGCGCGGTCCCCAGAATACCAAAGCCGACCAGCACAAACATGATGAAGCCCGGCCAGTAAATGTGCGCGGTCGGGTCAAGTGTCAGCTTGCCGGCGCGGGCGGGATACGGATCGCCCATCAGATAGCCGACGTAATTATGCGCGAATTCATGTACCGTCATCGCCACCAGCGCGGCCAGGATCACGGCGATGAAATAGGACGGATCAAGGTTATTCCCGTAAAGGAGCAAGAGAGGTCTCCAGGGTGTCTAAAGCGTGTATCCGTCAAAGTATATCACAGCGGGGGCAGGTTGGGGATAAGGCTTTGGCGAACCGGCGTCGTAAATGGCGAGTGAAAGAGGAATTGAGTATAGTAAATAGAAAGTGGCTGCGCGCCGATCGCCAGACGTCGGGCCGAATTGTACACAATTGTAAAGAACACAAGCGTAAGACGCATTTCATGTTATGGGCGCGATGCAGACCCGGCCCGCAATAATGTGATATGTTTGCATTTATCCCCTGTTTCGCAGGAAGCATTCTCAGTTACAATAAATGCGACACAACGTTAAGCGCTACTCGTGTGGGGATCAGACCCGCTTAACAAGCTTCGCAGCAAGGGTGGAGGATATTCTTGTGATCAAGTGTCCAAACTGCGCGCGTGACAATGAACCTGACGCGAAGATCTGCATCTACTGCGGCGCGCCGCTGGTGGATGTGGTCAGTTCCGGCGCGGCTACCCGGTCGCTGGGCGATACCGATTACGAAGATGTCGTCTCCAAGCTGGGGCCGGCCAAATTCGGCCACCGCATGAACCTGGTGATCGGCGTTGGCAAAGACGCGCGCACGCTGTCGTTCGCCTCGAACGAGATTGAGTCGCTGGTCATCGGGCGCGAGGACCCGGACACCGGCGAGCGCCCGGAAATTGATCTGACGGATTTCGGCGCGGTGGAAAAAGGGGTATCGCGCCGGCACGCGGCCATCATCCGCAAGGACGACTCGCTCCAGATCGTCGATCGTGACAGTCCCAACGGCACGTTTCTCAACGGCCAGCGTCTGGTCGCCAATCAGAGCCGCGTGCTGCGCGATGGGGATGACATCCGCCTCGGCCATCTGGTGATCCGCATTAACTTCAGCAAAAATCCACCCTCGTCCTGATGGCGGACGGCCAGCGCCTGGTAAACGCTGGCTGATCGTGACCTGTGCCCGCGCCTGGGAATAGGTTATAGTCCGTCGCTATGACCATCGTCGCGGGGGTAGTGCAGACCTTTGCTGCACCGCACAGCCGCGCCAGAACCATTAAAGATTTTCATGACCAACAATCGAACCAATGAACAGTGGCTGGCCGATCTGACGGGCGCGACCGATGCGCAGGCGGCAGCCCTGGCGGATTTGCGCGCGCGGCTTCAGCGCGGCATCCTGTATTATCTGACGCAGGAACGCAGCGATCTGCGCAATTTATCGACGCAGGAGCTGGAACGCATGGCCGACGATCTGGCCCAGGATGCCACCCTGCGCGTGATGGATAATCTGACTAACTTTCGCGGCGAAAGCCAGTTCACCACCTGGGCCAACCGCATCGCTATCCGGCTGGCGATCAGCGATCTGCGGCGGGCGCGCTATAAGGATTTCAGCCTCGACAATCTGACTGCCGAGGGCGATCTGCTGCCGCCGACCGCCAGCGAGGGGGGCGACGGGATCACCTCCACCCGGCCTCCCAACCCCGAAACCGCGGTCGAGCGCGATGACGTGCTGGCGAAGATCAATGCCGCGCTGGAAGAGGCGCTGACCGAGCGGCAGTTCAGGGCGCTGGAGGCGGTGGCGCTGCGCGGCGTGCCGATGGATGTAGTCGCCGAGCAGATGGGGACGAATCGCAACGCACTTTATAAGCTGCTGCACGACGCCCGTCGCAAACTGCGCACTTATCTGGAAACGCAGGGCTTGTCGGTCGATTATGTGATGGATTTGTTTCAGTAGGCGCGAAGTTCTGCCATCGACTGAAGCCTGAAGCCGGATGGCTGATTGCCATGAAGCGCACTAAAGACGCTGAGCATCTTTAAAGACGCTGGCGTCTTCAGCCCCGTTAGTGGGCTTTTCTGACCATGGAGCCGGACGTTTTAACGTCTGGCGGGACTAAAAACTAACGACTCTGCGCTTCGCCGCCAAACGCTTGCGACTACAGCAGATAATCGCGCAGTTGGCGGCTGCGGCGGGGATGGCGCAAACGGCGCAGCGCCCGGCCTTCGATCTGCCGGATACGTTCGCGCGTCAGGCCGAATTTCTTGCCGACCTCTTCCAGCGTATAGCTGCGACCATTCTGCAAGCCGAAGCGCAGGCGGAGGATGCGGGCTTCACGCGGGGTGAGCGTGCTGAGAAGCTGCTCGATCTTCTCCTGAAGCAGTTTGTCGTGCGCGCTCTGCGCCGGGGTGGGCAGCGAGTCGTTTTCGATAAAGTTGCCGAGTTCGCTGTCCTCATCCTCGCCGACCGGTTGTTCCAGGCTCAAGGGCTGCCACGAGACCTTCAGCATCCACTGCACCTTGCGCGGATCAAGCTGCATTTCCTGGGCGATCTCGTCCACATTCGGCTTGCGGCCCAGTTCCTGCTCCAGTTCGCGCAGCACGCGATACATGCGGCGGATGCGATCGCTCATATGCACCGGCACGCGGATCGTGCGGCCCTGATCGGCGATGGCGCGGGTGATCGTCTGGCGAATCCACCAGGTGGCATAGGTGCTGAAGCGGTAGCCGCGCGTGTAATCGAACTTCTCGACAGCTTTCATCAGGCCCAGGTTGCCTTCCTGGATCAGATCGAGGAACGGCACACCGCGCGACATATATTTTTTGGCGATGGACACCACCAGACGCGTGTTGGCCTTGATCAGATGCTCGCGGGCGTTCAGGCCGTCCTGGATCATGACGCGCCACTCATCAGCGCGCGATGAGTCGGGGTTTTTGAGCAGTTTTTTCTGGCAGGCCAGCCCGGTTTCCAGGCGCATGGCGAGCATGATCTCTTCTTCGTTGGTCAGCAGCGGCACGCGGGCCATCTCTTTGAGGTACAGGCCGACCGTGTCGCTGGACGCCAGTTCGGATATATCGTACTCTTCGTCGTCTTCGTCGTCGTTCAGATAATAATCGTCGTCAGGATGAAAATCGTCTTCCAGCAGCCCGTCTTCTTCAAACAAACCGTCTTCGCCCTCAGCCGCCTCAAAAAGCAGATCGATCGGCGGTTCGGCGTCAGCCCGGTCATCATCAAAAAAGTCCAGATCGGGCACAGCGTCGAGATCGGCGTCATACTGTTGAGCGTAATCTGACATCACGGTTTCCCCCTGGGAATGAAGTGCTCAATGATGCAAGTTGACTGCAAACGACGGACGATGGACGGCGGTTCGGCGCGCTTGGTGATGCGACGTGCCACGGGGTTGAAGGCTGACCTATCCGCTTATGTCCTGACCTTTACAATTCTTGACAGACTGCTCTGCAAATGACCGAAACACCACGTTGGATCGCCTTCTGTTTCGGCCTGGCTTAGCACAAGGCGGCCCTGATCAGCCGCCTTGGAAACCACGCACTCACTTTAACAGGGACTTGAGCGCCGCCAGCCGAGGATCGATATTCCCCAGTTCGCAGTCGCAGGTGGAGTCGTTCAGGTTCGTCCCGCATTCCGGGCAAAGACCGTTGCAATCGGGCCGGCACATCGCGCGGTGATCCGCCGCCATCAGCGCCTCAGCGCGCAGCAGTGGACTCAAGTCCAGCTCTGCGTTTTCGCCGATCATAAATTCGGTTTTCACTTCAGAATGATAGGCGTACAGTTCTTCCAGATCGATGTCGAGCGTCTGCTCCACCGGTTCCAGGCAGCGATAGCACTCTGCCGGGATGCCTGCTTCCAGCCTGGCCTGCACCAGGATGCCTTCCTTTGTACGGCTGAGGCGGACTTTGCCCCGCGCGTAAGACAGGATCAGATCATCAGAGACACGCACGGTCGGCACATCCAGGTCGAAATCGCGGATGTTGCCAGGGCCATCAGCCAGCAGGAACCCGACATTGATCTTCAGGACACGGTTATTGAGATAACCGTTGATCGGTTGGGCCGTCATGACACACACATCCTGCCTGGCTCTATTCACTTACCAAAGGTCTTAGCTTCTGATGAAAATTATATGAGTTATCATTCGCTTGTGTCAACAAGTGAGACAACGCATTTACGCATTCTAAATACTTCTATTTGAAGATTCTAACGATCACCGGGACGATGGTCATAGGAACCGTTTCCAGCAGGGCGGTGGCTTCAGATTGCGGGGCGACCGGCACGCGGGTAAGGACAGGTTCATGGGCCTGTCCCTGCAACGGCGACTCCATGGGCTTCTGCTGGCACGGATCACTTTTTTGACTGTACTGAAGTGCAACCCAGCGGGCGAGGGGAATGCATTTCGGCATTCCCCTGCCATCCGGTTTTCAGCCAGTTAGGGGAAGCGCGGTTTATCCCTGGGGCACAGCGACGAAATCGATCTCCAGGATCACCTCGTCAGCCACGTTAGAAACACCCCGCGCGCTGGGGATGACCAGGCCGAAATCGGCGTACAGCACGGTGGTGGTCGCGCTGCCGCTGATCTCCGTCTCGCTGATCGGCATGACTGTCGCGTCGAACGTCACAGGCCGGGTCGCGCCGCGAATGGTCAGATCGCCGCTGATCTGGAAGCTGAACGCCTCGCCGATCGTGATCGAGTCCGGCAGGCCGGTGATCTCGGTCGGCAGAAACTCGATAAATTCGTACTCGTCGCGGCCCGATTGCAGAATTTCCGCGCGCAGGGCCTGGTTGCGGAACTCATTATCGGTGCGCAGGTTGCGGGCGTTGACCAGGATCAGGCCGACGCTTGAGTCTGCCGGGCTGGCGAAGTTCACCGTGATCGTCCCGGCCACTTCGGACGTGCGCCCCACCACGGTGACGCGCTGGCCGAACAGGTCTTCGTCGATGTTGAAACGGGCTTCTGACTGCGCGCTGACGATGGCGAAGGTCACAGAGTCCGTGGCGTTCTGCGCGGCGGAGTCGGCGGCTTCCGGCGTGGATTCCGTGACGTCCGGCGTGACATCCAGCGCGGTTTCAGCGGCTTCCTGGGTCGCTTCGGGCGTCTCGGTCGCTTCCGCGTCCTGCGCGGCGTTTTCCGCCATAGCCGTGTTCAGCGCGCTGATCTCAGTCTGCAATTGGGCCACCTGCGTGCCATAATCGGCAGCCAGCGTCTGCGCGGCGATCTGCGAGGTGCGCGTGGCAAGCTGATCCTCGGCGGAGATGCTTGGCTCGGCGCTGCCGCCCACCGCCGCGTTGTAGATCAGCACGCCGACCCCCGCGCCTACTCCGAGCAAAAACAGTGAGACGATAAAGTAAATCCACAAGCGTCGATTCATGGGTGTTCTGCTCCGTATGTGCTGCGGACGCCCGTCCGTTTTTAGTTCTGCCCATCATAACGAGTTTCCAGCGCGGACGGATGCATTCCTCAGCGGATTCTCAACGTTGTTAGCGCCATGTAAAATCCGGTTTCCAGACTGAAATCGGGATCACAACCGGCGGCCCATGAACACATAGCGGTCGAACGGATCGATGATAAAGCCAGGGCGGAAGCCGACCTCAGCCAGCAGATTGAGCCATTCATCACGCCCGAACAACCCGAACACATGCTGATCGTGGATGATTCGCACCGGCTGGTCGCCCTCACGCAGCGCGATCACATAATCGGTGATCATGGTCGTATCAGACGGATCGGGATCGTAGCTCCATTCCAGATAGCGCACGGCCCGGCCTGCCTCACTTTCGCCGCCGTGATCGCTGGATTCCTCAAACGTCTCACGAATATGATCGGGCACGAACATCGCCATCCCGCCCGGCTTGCAGTGGACGAAGGCCGTCTCCACGGCTTCGCGCAGCGCGTCGAGTGTGGTCATATAATCGATCGCGTCGTGGATGAACACCGCGTCGAACTGGCGGTTGAGCCTCAGCGTGCGCATATCGCCTTCCAGGTGTTCGCAGTCCGGGTTCAACTGGCGGCTGACAGCCAGCATTTTCGGCGAGAGATCGACCAGCGTGACGGAATTAAAAGCGCCTTTCATATGCGTGGCGTTGTTGCCGCCGCCGCTGCCCAGTTCCAGCAGGGTCGCCTCTTCCCGGCTGGTGATCTCCGACAGCAGGGGCAAAAAGAACGCGGCTTCATCGGCGTAATCTTCCGGCGCGGAGACCAGCGGCCACCACGGGGCCAGTTCGTCATACAGTCTGAGCATAAGCGTGTCTCCCGGCGTGATCATCATGGGCACAGTCCAGGCCGACCCCCGCGCTGATAGGCTGGGGCTGACCGTTGGGCGGCGTCTATTGTAGCGGCTGGCGCGTCGCTGAAAAAATTTCCTGCCACGGCCAGATTGCGTCATTCTTCACAAAAAATTCGGTTGCCGGGATCGGCAAAGTCCTGTAACATGCCAGTAAAGGTTTGCATTATCGAACCTGCGCTCTCCTGTCATTTGCGCCAGTTATGGAGGCCAGATGAAAGCGATCATCCTCGCGGCTGGACAGGGAACTCGTCTGCGTCCGGTCACGCTGACCATGCCCAAGCCGCTGGTCCCGGTAGCCAACAAGTCTCTGATCGTCTACGCCATCGATATGCTGAAGGCCGCCGATGTGGTCGATATCGGCATCGTCGTCAACGATCTGACCTCGCCGATCGTCACGCAGTTGGGGACTGGCGAAAAGCTGGGCGTTAACCTCAATTACATTGTGCAGCAGCAGCAGTTGGGTCTGGCGCACGCCGTCAGCCTCAGCCGCGATTTTGTGGGCGATGACCCGTTCGCCATGTTCCTGGGCGATAACATTTTCCAGGACAAGATGACGGACATGATCAAGGGTTTTGAAGCGTCTGACGCGGAACTGGCGATCGCGCTCAAGGGCATCGCCGACCCGACGCGCTTCGGCATCGCCGAGATCGACGGCGACCGGGTGCTGCGCGTGGTCGAGAAGCCCAAAAATCCGCCGTCTAACCTGGCGATCTGCGGCGTATATCTGTTCCGCAAGTCGATCTGGGATGCGATCGCCAACATCAGGCCCTCGGCGCGCAACGAGCTGGAGATCACCGACGCGATCGCCTGGATCATCGCGCAGGGTCATCGCGTGTCGCCCTATGTGCTGCCCGGCTGGTGGATCGACGCGGGCAAGCCCGACGCGATCGTCAACGCCAATCAACTGGTGCTGGGCGATCTGCCCTATACCGCCGCGCCGAACGGGGCGCACGTTCAGGGCAAATCCGATGTGTCTCACCGCGTGATCCTGGGCGAGAACACGACCGTGATCGACAGCACGATTCGCGGCCCGGTCATCATCGGCGACAACGTGACGATCCGCAACAGCTACGTCGGCCCATACACGTCGATCGGCGATAACGTCACGATCGAAAACAGCGAACTGGAAGCCAGCATCATCATGAAGGACTGCGTGCTGAACAACATCCCCGGTCGCATCGATTCCAGCCTGCTGGCGGACGCCTCGACCGTCACGGCGGCCCGGTCATTCGTCCCGGCAGTGCATCGCTTCATCCTGGCGGAGAACAGCTACATTCAGTTGTGATTCTCACGCCTCTCGGATGCAACACGAGGGGGGTAACAAACCAGGGCAAACGCACCAAAATCCTTGTCCAGGCGCAGAAAAGTTCTTAAGGGTTTTGTAGGGACGCCATTCTTGGCGTCCGCCAGAAGCGGACACGCAGAAGCGTGTCCCTACATCACCTTTGTGATCTTTTATGGGCCAATACAATGGTTACATGCGTCAGCCCTGCGCAACAAACTTCGTCCCCCATACAACCGCCGCCCTTTTCGCGGGGGTTAGACCTCCGGCACGTAGGTCATCAGCGCCGGGGGCAGCGCCGCGCCCTGCATTTTGAGCGTGTTGGCGCGGTAAAGATAAGCCGCCCCGCGCATGATCTGTTCGGCGATGTCCGCCACCCGCCGATTGTCCGGCGCTTCCAGATACGTCCCCTTGACCCAGGCGTTGAACGCGCCCATCGCCGGGCCGCACCAGATCTGATAATCCAGCTCACGCCCCTTTTCGCCGCTGTTAGACCAGCGCGACGACAACCCCAGATACCAGCGGAAGATCAGCGCCATTTTGCGCTTGGGGTTATCCTGCGCGCGCGCGATCTGGTCGGGATCGCGTTCGGTGAAGTAGGCCACCGTGTCGCGCCAGATGTCGTCGATCGGGCGCTTGAAGACCTGTTTTTCCAGCTTCTCGCGTTCCTCGGCGGGGATGGCCTCCACCGACTCGTACTGGGTGTAAAGCTCATACAGCCGCTGGGCGCGCATCGGGAACATCGTGCCGCGCTTAAGGAGCTGCACCTTGACGCCCATCTCAAACATATCGGCGGCGGGGGCCATCATCACATCGGCCATATCGGCCCCGGCCAGCAGTTTCTTGGTGTAATCAGACGCGCCCGCCTCCAGCGTGGACTGGTTGATCGACCCGCTGACCACATAATCCGCGCCCATCATAAAAGCGGCCAGGGCCGAGGCCGGGGTGCTGATC
>Ga0224723_1000899_pt1 | contig 19330 bp, 15 predicted proteins | sample Balambano_FR2_Me_FD_161647 | JGI IMG/M metagenome (GOLD analysis project Ga0224723, IMG submission 161647) | Freshwater sediment microbial communities from Lake Towuti, South Sulawesi, Indonesia - Balambano_FR2_MetaG | ecosystem: Environmental > Aquatic > Freshwater > Lake > Sediment | place...
GGCGGGACATGGCGGGCCTCGGGGAACAGACGGGCGACGACAGTGCATCTGTGCCGCGTCCCGCGGACGGACGGAAGCCCCGTCAGCCGGTGGCGGTGTCGCCGCCGGCCCGGCTCAGCGGCCGTGTCGGTGCGCCGATGCCCCGGTCACGGCGCGCAGCCCGACATATCGGCACCGTCTGCCGCCAGAACCTCGCGCACCGCGGCGAAGACGACGTCAGGACGCTCGACCTGCACATAGTGCCCGGCGCCCTCGACCACCACCAGCCGCCCCTGCGGCGACAGCGCCGCCGTCCGCGCCTGCACCTCGCGCCACAACGCCTCGCGCGCGGGCGTGTCGGCGTGGTCGGTCGCGGCGATCACGACCAGCGGCACCGGCGGGAAGGGCGGTCCGCGGCGGAGCGCGTCCATGCTGGGGGCGACGCCGGCATCCTCCTGAACCGACACGCCTTCGGTTGGCTGGACGGTCGGCACGAAAACGCCGTCCGGTTCCAGCGGGCTTGCGGCATCGACCAGCACGACGCCGGCCACACGCCCGGGCCAGCGCCGCGCATAGGCCTGGGCATAGAGGCCGCCGAGCGAATGGGCCACCAGCACCACCGGCGGCGGCAGGTCGAGCGCCGACAGGAGCGCGTCGAGCCGCAGCGCCTCGTCCGCCGCCAGCACCGGCGCCGCGGGGCCGGGCGTGCTGCCGCCGATGCCGGGCCGGTCGTAGCGCAGCACCCGCGCACAACCGGCCAAGGCGGATGCGACCGCGTCCCATGGCTCCATCCCGTCGCCCATCCCGGACAACAGCGCGACGACCGGCCCCCTGCTGCCGTCGAGCCGCGCCGCGATAGTGCCGTCACCGTCCGCGACCGTCACAAGCCCCGCCGAAGCCGTTGCCGCAAGGGCCAGCGCCACGGCAGCGGTGATCGCCCAATGCCGCGGCGCGTGCCGGATCATGCCTCGACCCCTTTCTCGGCGCGTCACACAGTTGACGTGCGGCGACGGCGAACCCGCGGACAGCTTGCGCCCTCAGCCGCCTCTTGCCAAGCGCCGGCGCAGGGCCGACAAACGACGACGGCTCAGAAGGCGCCGGGGGCGGCCCGTGACCTCGTGCTTGCGCTCGGGAGGGGCTATCAGACGAGGAAGGCGGGGCCGATGGCGCATGACTACGAGACCGGCCGACTGAACCTGCCCTTCGTCGGCATCGCGACCTTCGGCAAGCGGCCCTACATCGGCGACTGGGGCGCGATCCGCGCCGATGCCGCGATCCTCGGCGCGCCCTTCGATGCCGGCACGCAATACCGCGCCGGGGCCCGGTTCGGCCCACGGGCGGTGCGCGAGGCCTCGACGCTGTTCTCCTTCGGCCATGCCGGCGCCTATGACCACGAGGACGGCTGCACCTACCTCGGCCCGGAGGTGACGATCGTCGACATGGGCGATGCCGACATCGTGCACACCGATACCGAGGCGAGTCACGCCAACATCGAGACCGGGGTGCGGGCGATCCTCGCGGCCGGCGCCCTGCCAGTGGTGATCGGCGGCGACCATTCGGTCAACATTCCCTGCATCCGCGCCTTCGCCGGCCGGGGCCCGATCCATATCCTGCAGATCGACGCGCATCTCGACTTCGTCGATGTCCGACACGGCGTGCGGCACGGCCACGGCAACCCGATGCGGCGCGCGGCCGAACAGCCCCATGTCACCGGCATTACCGCGCTCGGCATCCGCAACGTGTCCTCGACCTCGCAGGAGGGTTACGAGGCCGCGCGCGCGATCGGCGACGACATCCTGTCAGTGCGCCAGGTGCGGCGCCTCGGCACCGAGGCGGTGATCGCGCGCATCCCGGCCGGGGCGGCGCTGTACATCACGATCGACATCGACGGCTTCTGCCCCTCGATCGCGCCGGGCACGGGCACGCCAAGCCACGGGGGGTTCCTCTATTACGAGGTTCTCGAACTCTTGCAGGCCGCCGCGCAGAGGCACAATGTCGCCGGCATCGACCTTGTCGAGGTCGCCCCCGACTATGACCCGACCGGATCCACCGCGATCCTTGCCGCGCAGGTCCTTCTGAACCTGCTCGGCTTCGTGTTCCACCGGCGCGGGCTGCACTCAGGTCAGTGACCGCCGCGCAGTGACCGGTCCTCCCAGATCGCAACGAGGATCAGCGTCAGCGCCGTCAAGGCGATGGTGACACCGAGCGGCAGCCAGAACCCGAGGACGATCAGCGCTGTGGACAGGCCGAGCCCGACCAGGTGCGAAAGCGGGAACCAGCGCCCGGACAGTCGCTTGAACCAGCCGTTTCCCCCGAGGAACAGAAGGTTGCCCCCCAGAAGCGCAAGAAGGTCCCCGAGACGACCGGGATCGGCAGGATGGGCGATGGCGCGCTCCGATCCCACTGCCGAAAGCACCACACCGGCGACGATGGGGATGTGCGCATAAGTTGGGGATGTGCGCATAAGTGAAGGAACGTCGCGCGATGCGGCCCGGGTCTTCAGAAGTCTCGATCTGGTGTGCGGCGCGGTGGTGGCCGACGTGGAAATACACCCACCACATGGCGATCGACAGCACCACGCTGCCCAGGAAGGCCGCAACGCCCGGCCCCGTCCATCCTACACCAGCGAACGTGGCGCCCGAAACAAGCAGCGTCTCGCCAAGTGCGATGATGACGAACAAGCCGCAGCGTTCCGCCATGTGCGCCCCCTTGACCGCCCAGTTCTGCGTCACGTCCCGGCCAAGGCGCGGCACGAAGAACCCGGCGGCGGGTCCCGCGTATTCGATGGCCAGCGCCAGGGTCCAGACGGCCAGCCGCCATTCGGGCGGCACGAACGCCCCGGCAAGCCAGAACACCGCGGCGGCGGCAAACCAGATCAGGATGCGCAGATAGGTGGCGCGGAGCGTCGCGTCGTCCCTCGCGCACACCCACATGAACCCCGTCCGACCGGACTGCATCGCCACATAGGTCGCGGCAAAGATCAGCCCGCGGTCGCCAAACGCCTCGGGAATCGACATCGACAAGAACAGGCCGAGGATCAGGAGCCCGAACAGCAGCATGCGCACTGCGAACCGTTCGGGATCCAGCCGGTTCAGCACCCATGTCGTGTAAATCCAGACCCACCAGACCGCCAGGAACATCAGTGTCGACTGTGCCGCCCCGGTGAGGTCGAAATGGTAGAGCAAGTGGTGCGACACCTGGGTGATGGCAAAAACGAAGACAAGGTCAAAGAAAAGCTCGACAAATCCCACCCGCGAGTTTGCGCGGAACAACGTTTGCGCGGCCATTCCCTGCCTCCTCGGGCGTGCACTCGTCCAAGCCTAGCCGCGCCTGCGCCGGGCCGCAACGGCACGGGGTCTGCGGGAAAGCAGCGATGTGATCACCCGGAACAGTGCTCGATCCGGACGGAGCTGCGTCGTCTTGGGGCTCGCCATCGCCGGCATGACCCTGTTGCGCAGTTCGGCATCGGTGCGGGCCGGACCGAGAACATCGTGACATCTTGCCGGATCGGCCAGTGGGGCCATGCCTCGGGTCACAACCGTCCGAGCACGCCTTGACAATGGCGCTTTCGACCGTCCGGACTTCGCCTCGGACCTGATGATCCTGCCGACCCGGGGGTGCCAAACTCTGGCACCCTGCCGGGAGCGCTTAGCGGTACAGCAACGACATCCCGTTGTGGAACAAATGGATCTTTCGCGGATCAGCAGAGAGCCGCACCACCTTGTGCCGCAGGTCGGCGTGGATGCCCGGCAGCTTGGCCAGCACCTGCGCCGCCTCGCCCTGACGCTTGAAGTAAAGCAGCGTCACCTCGCCAAGCGCCTCGGTGATGTCCACCTCGCCGGTGAACAGCGGATCACCCGTCGTTTCCACCAGATCCTCGGGCCGCACGCCGAGCCGTACCTTGGCGCCCTGATCGGCGGAGGTGGTCGGGATCGCAGCCGTGGCCACGCCGCCCGCGTCGAGCTTGACGACCGTGCGCGCGCCGGTCTCGACGATCGTGCCGGGCATCAGGTTCATCGCCGGCGAGCCGATGAACTGCGCCACGAACTCGTTCTGGGGCCGCTCGTAAAGCGTCAGCGGGCTTCCGACCTGGCTGATGCCGCCGCCCGCCAGCACCACGATCCGGCTGGCGAGCGTCATCGCCTCCACCTGGTCGTGGGTCACATAGACCATCGTGGTCTCCGGCATCGCCTCCTTGAGTTGCGCGATCTCGATCCGGGTGGCGACGCGCAGCGCGGCGTCGAGGTTCGACAGGGGTTCGTCGAACAGATAGACCTTCGGGTCGCGCACGATCGCCCGGCCGATCGCGACCCGCTGGCGCTGGCCGCCGGACAGCGCCTTCGGCAGCCGGTCGAGATAGGGGGTCAGCTGCAGGATCTTCGCGGCCTTGTCCACCGCCGCGCTGATCTCCGCCGAGCTCTTCTTGGCGATCTTCAGCGCGAAGGCCATGTTGTCGCGCACCGTCATGTGCGGATACAGCGCGTAGGACTGGAACACCATCGCGATGCCGCGCTGCGCCGGGGGCACGTCGTTCATCCGCGCCCCGTCGATCGAGAAATCGCCGCCGGTGATCCGCTCCAGCCCCGCGATCATCCGCAGAAGCGTCGATTTCCCGCACCCCGAGGGGCCGACGAAGACCACCAACTCGCCGGTCTTGATGTCGAGGTCGATGTTCCTGAGAACCTTGACCTCGCCATAGGCCTTCTCCACGCCCTTGAGCAGCAGGTTCGCCATCTCTCCCCCTTCCTTTACGTCATTGGTCCGGCCGCCAGGCAATACTGCCAGGGCCCGAGTGTCACCGTTGCGCCCTCGATCGGCACGGCCCCGACCGGCTGCCCGACATCGCGCCACGCCCCCGCCGGCAGGTCGAGACGCGCCGTGCCCTCGCCGAGGTTGAAGGCACAGAACATCTGCTCCGGCCCCTCGCCCCGGCGGAACGACAGGGCATCGCCTTCGACCGTCAGGCCCGACTGCGGGCCGCTGCGCAGCACCGGATGCGCCCGGCGGAAGGCCAGCCCGGCGCGGTAATGCGCGAGCATCGAGTGCGGATCGCCGCTCTGCCGGCCCGCCGCCAGCGCCAGATGCTCCGGCGCGACCGGCAGCCAGGCCCGCTCGGCGGTCGTGAAGGCGCCCATGCGGTTGTCGGCCTCCCAGACCATCGGGGTGCGGCACCCGTCACGCCCCTTGAACTCGGGCCAGAACTGCAGGCCATAGGGATCCTGCAGATCCTCGAAGGCGACATCGGCCTCGGGCAGGCCAAGCTCTTCGCCCTGGTAAAGGCAGACCGACCCGCGCAGGCACATGAGAAGCACCGTGTAGGCCCTTGTCGCGGCATCTGATAGCTGCCAGCGGGTCCGGTGCCGGATGGTGTCGTGATTGGAATAGGTCCAGCAGGGCCAGGCATCCGGCGCGGCGCGGCCGAGCCGGTCAAAGACGTCGCCGATCACCGCTGCCGTTGGCCGCTTCGGCTGCAGCAGCTCGAACGGATAGCACATCTGCACCTTGTCGCCGCCCGAGGTGTATTCCGCCATGATCTCCAGGCCCCGCTGCGCATCGCCGACCTCGCCCACCGCGGCGGCGCCATAGGGGTCGAGCTCGGCGCGGAAGCGGCGCAGGAAGGCGAGGTTCTCGGGCTGGTTCTTGGAAAACAGGTGGATCTGGTGGTTGTAGGGGTTCACCGCCGGCGCGATCGAGTCGTTGCGCAGCGCCTTCGGCAATGAAGGATTGTCGCGCAGGTACTTGTCAGCAAAATAGAAATTGATCGTGTCGAGGCGGAAGCCATCGACCCCGCGGGCCAGCCAGAAGCGTTCGACGTCCAGAAGCGCGTCCTGCACCGGCAGATGATGCAGGTTCAGGTCGGGCTGCGCGGCCAGGAAGTTGTGCAGGTAATACTGCTCGCGCCGGGCGTCCCATTCCCATGCCGAGCCGCCGAACACCGACAGCCAGTTGTTGGGCGGCGTGCCGTCGGGCTTCGGATCGGCCCAGACGAACCACTCGGCCTTCGGATTGTCGCGGTCCTTGCGGCTTTCGCGGAACCACGGGTGTTCGTCCGAGGTATGCGACAGCACGAGGTCGATCATCACCCGGAGGCCCAGGTCATGCGCCCGCGCCACCACCGCGTCGAAATCGGCGAGCGTGCCGAACATCGGATCGACGTCGCAATAGTCGCTGACGTCATAGCCGAAGTCCTTCATCGGGCTCGTGAAGAACGGGCTGATCCAGATCGCGTCGGCGCCGAGTGCGGCGATGTGGTCCAGCCGCTGCGCGATGCCCGCCAGATCGCCGATGCCGTCGCCGTCGCTGTCCTGGAAGCTGCGGGGGTAGATCTGGTAGATCACCGCCCCGCGCCACCAGTCCGGATCCATCGGCAGCGCCATGCTACTTCACCGACCCCGCGAGCAGCCCGCGCACCAGGAACCGCTGCATCGAGAAGAACACGACGAGCGGCACCGCGATCGACACGAAGGCCGAGGTCGCGAGGATCTCCCAGTCGCCACCGCGGCTCCCCAGCAGGTTCACAAGGTTCGCCGTCAAGACCTGCTGGTCGTTCGAGGTGCCAAGGAACACCAGCGCCACCAGAAGGTCGTTCCAGGTCCAGAGGAACTGGAAGATCGCGAACGAGGCGAGCGCCGGGAAGGACAGGGGCAGGATGATCTTGACGAAGATCTGGAACTCGGTCGCCCCGTCCACCCGCGCATTCTCGATGATGTCGCGCGGCAGGCCGACCATGTAGTTGCGCAACAGATAGATCGCCAGCGGCAGGCCGAATCCGGTATGCGCGAGCCAGATGCCGAGATAGCTCTTGCCGATGCCTATGGTGTTGTGGAACTGCAGAAGCGGGATCAGCGCCAGCTGCAAGGGCACCACCAGCAGGCCGACCACCGCCGCGACCAGCAGCGCCCGGCCCGGAAACTCCATCCAGGCGAGCGCATAGGCGGCGAAGGCGGCGACGAGGATCGGAATGATCGTCGCCGGGATCGCGACTGTCATCGTGTTGAGGAAGGCCTGTCCGATGCTCTGCCCGGCGAGCGGGCTGAACAGCACGGTCGAATAGTTCCTGAGCGTGAATTCCGGCGGCGAGGACGCGGTGGTGAACACCCGCGGCAGGCGCATGTCGGCGGTGCTCGTGGGCGAGGTCAGCACGAAGGCGCCGTCCGCGGCCACGCTCAGCGTCACCCCGTCGCCCAGATCCGCCGTCTCGCCCGGCTCCAGCGCGGTCGGCTCGCGCGAGTTGGTGCCCCAGGCGCTGACCGTGGTGCCGGCAGAGGCGAACAGGTTGCCCTCGATCACGAAGGCGCCGTCGCGTTCAACCTCGGTGCCGGCGATGCGGATCGGCGACAGCTGGGTTTCCTGCGTCGTCAGCGCCTTCCACCAGCCTGAAGTGGAGATCTGGTCGCCGGTGCGGAACGACGAGACGAACAGCCCGAAGGTCGGCAGCACCCAGAGCACGACCAGGATCACCGTCGAGATCTGGACGGCCCAGGTCAGCCCCGACTTCTGCCCGGCGATGTTGTCCATCAGCGCATCTCCTTGCGGACGTTGTAGACGTTCCAGACGAGGATCGGCATCACCAGCAGCATGATCACCATCGCCACCGCCGATCCCACGCCCACGTCGAAGGCGCGGAAGAACTTGTCGTACATGAAGTTGGCGAGCACCTGGGTTTCCCATTGCCCGTTGGTCATCGCGAGCACGATGTCGAACACCTTGAGGACCGTGATGGTGATCGTCGTCCAGACCACGACGATCGTCCCCATGATCTGCGGCACCTTGATCTTGAAGAAGATCTGGAACGGCCCGGCGCCGTCGAGGATGGCGGCCTCGATCGTCTCCTCCGGGATCGAGCGCAGCGCCGCCGACAGGATCACCATGGCAAAGCCCGCCTGGATCCAGATCAGCACCGCCATCAGGAAGAAATTGTTCCAGAACGGGATCTGCAGCCACTGCTGCGGCGTGTCGCCGCCGAGCGCCAGATAGACCGCGTTCAGGATGCCGATCTGCTCCTGCCCGGCGGGCCTTGTGTCGTAGATCAGCTTCCAGATCACCGAGGCGCCGACGAAGCTGATCGCCATCGGCATGAAGATCAGCGACTTGGCGAAGGCGCCCCATTTCAGCCGGTCGGTCAGCTGCGCCGCCAGCAGGCCGAAGGCGGTAGCCCCGGCGGGCACCACGATCAGCCACAGCATGTTGTTGCGCATCGATTCCCAGAACTTCGCCTCGGACACCATCTGCGCGTAGTTGGCGAGGCCGACGAACTGCTGCGTGCCGCCCACGTCGCGGTTCAGCGACAGCCAGAGCGTCGCGAACACCGGATAGGCGAGGTAGAGCCCGAGCGCGATCATCGCCGGCAAGAGGAACAGCCACGGCCGGACGGTGTTCGCCCGGGTGATGTTGCGCCCGGCATTCGGACCCCTGGCGGGGAATACCAGCGTGTCGAGCACGATGTTCGACAGCCAGAAGTAGAGGATGCACCCGCCCACGCCGACACCGACGGTCACGAGCGCCACGACGGCCGGGTTCATGCGTTCCTCCCCTCTGAACGATCGGCTTTGCCTTGTGGTTGGGCACGCCCGGCCCTTCGCGGGTCGGGCGCGCCAGTCGTGTCAGAAGGTCACTTCGGCCAGGAGGCCTCGATCGTGTCGGCCACCTCCTGCGCCGACTTCCCGCCGGTGTAGTCCACCATCCCGGTCCAGAAACTGCCGGCGCCCACGGCGCCCGGCATCAGGTCCGACCCGTCGAAGCGGAAGGTGGTGGAGTTGAGCAGGATCTCCCCCTGCTTCTTCAGCGAGGACGAGCCGTAGACCTCGGGATTGGCCGCCTTGTAGGGCGTGAGGAAGCCGGACTGCGCCATCCACACCTCATGTGCGATCGGCGTCTTCAGCCACTCGATGAAGGCGCGCGAGGCTTCGGTGTCCTTGGTGATGAAGGCGAGCGTGCCCGCGCCGAGGACCGGCTTGCCCAGATCCTTGCCCTCGTAGGCGGGGAAGTAGAAGAAATCGGCATCGACGCCCAGCTCGGTGCCCTCGGGAAAGAACGAGGGGATGAACGAGGCCTGCTTGTGCATGTAGCAGGCGGGCGGCGAGGCGAAGAGGCCCTTGGGGCTGTCGCGGAAGTCGGTGGAGGCGACCGCCTTGGAGCCGCCGGCCACGTTCGCGTCGGTCTTGGCGAACCAGCCGAATTCGTCGATCGCCGCCACCACGGCCGGGTCGTTGAAGGGAATGCCATGCGTCGTCCACTGGTCGTAGACCTCGGGCGGCTGCGTGCGCAGCATCATGTCCTCGACCCAGTCGGTCGCCGGCCAGCCGGTGGCGCCGCCCGAGCCGAGACCGATGCACCAGGGCGTGCCGCCGTCGGCCACGATCTGTTCGGTCAGCGCCTTCAGCTCCTCGAGCGTCTCCGGCACCTCGTAGCCCGCATCCTCGAAGTTCTCGGGCACGAACCAGACCAGCGACTTCACGTCGATCTTGTAGGGGAAGGCATAGAGCGCCGGCGTGCCGTCCTTGCCCTTGTAGGTGCCCAGCCCGACCCAGCTGTCGCCCGCGGCATAGTTCTCGCGCAGCCAGGCCTCGGTCTCGGCCCCGAGCGGCGCGATCAGGCCCTTCGAGGCCAGATCGGCGATCAGACCCGGCTGCGGCAGGACGGCGATGTCGGGCGGGCTGCCGGCCTGGGTGTCGATCACGATCTGCTGCTCGTAGTTCTCGGACGAGGAGTAGTTCACCTTCACGCCGGTGGCGGCGGTGAAGTAGGCCAACATCGACTCGACCAGCACCTGGTCCTCGCCGCGCCACGGCCCGAAGATCGTCAGCGTCTGCCCGTCCAGATTGTACTTGGCGTCGAAGTCGGCATAGCTCTGCCAGTTGAACGCCCCCTCGCCCACGGGGAACTTCAGGTCCTGCGCCTGACCGGCACCGGCACATATCGCAAGCGCCGCGGCGCCTGCCAAAAGTTTGGTCTTCATTGCAACCTCCCAGTTGGGCGGACGCTCCGGCCCGCCGCGACAGCCCCGCAGCCAGAATCAAGTTCAAACCGCTTTGGACATTTCACCGTCGCCGATGTTCCGGATCGAGTCAATCGGTCGTTCCGCAGCGGCCCGCGCAGGGCCTTGCTTTGCAACCGCAGAAACGCCGTCGCCCCGCCGGTGCGGCTTCGGGAATGGCTTTGACGCAGATGGGCGGCTTGGCTAGACTCGCGCCGGATTGAAACCGTTTTGGACCATCCGACGCATGAGCCGGCGGCGATGAACCTCAAGGAACTGGCGCTGAAGCTCGGCCTGTCGCCCACCACGGTCAGCCGGGCGCTGAACGGCTATCCGGAGGTCAACGAGACTACCCGCGCGCGCGTCCTCGCCGCCGCGAAGCGTCACAACTACCGGCCGAACACGCGCGCGATCCGGCTGGCCACGGGCCGGGCGATGGCGGTCGGCCATGTCATCCCGATCGCCTCCAAGCACGAGATGGTGAACCCGGTGTTCGCCGATTTCGTGGCCGGCGCGGGCGAGACCTATTCGCGCCACGGCTATGACATGGTGTTGTCGGTCGCCCCCGACGAGAATGAGGAGCGCATCTATCGCGACCTGCGCGCCCGCGGCACGGTGGACGGCATCATCGTGCACGCGCCGCGAATGAACGACCCGCGGCTCACGCTGCTTGACGAGATCGGCTTTCCCTTCGTGGTCCACGGCCGGGCCAGCGGTGCCGCCACGGCCTATTCCTGGCTCGACGTGAACAACCGCCGCGCCTTTCAGCGCGCGACCGAGTTCCTGCTCGACCTCGGCCACCGCCGGATCGGGCTTGTCAACGGGCTCGAGTTCATGGATTTCGCGATCCGCCGGCGCACCGGCTACGTCGATGCGCTGGCCGCGCGCGGCATCGCGCCCGACCCCGACCTGATGGCCTCGGACGAGATGACCGAGCTGAACGGCCACCGCGCCGCCCGGCAGATGCTGGCGCTGCCCGCACCGCCGACCGCCTTCCTGGTGTCGATGATGACCTCGGGCCTCGGCGTGCGCCGCGCGGTCGAGGAGCGCGGGCTGCAGCTCGGCCGCGACGTCTCGGTGATCATCCACGACGACGAGTTGAGCTATCTGCGCAACGGCGCCGAGGTGCCGATCTACACCGCGACGCGCTCGTCGGTGCGCGAGGCCGGCCGACAGGCCGCCGAGATGCTCTTGCAGATCATCGCCCATCCCGAGACCGCCCCGCAGCAGCGCCTGCTCGAGGCCGAACTCATCATCGGACAGTCCACCGGCCCCGCGCCGGCGGCGCCGGTCCAGCAGCGGAATTGACCCCATGCCCCTGACCCGCGCCGACTTCCCCGAAGGCTTCCTGTTCGGGGCGGCCACCGCCGCCTACCAGATCGAGGGGCACGCCTTCGGCGGCGCCGGCCCGACCCACTGGGACAGCTTCGCCGCGACCCCGGGCAACGTGGTGCGCGCCGAGGACGGCGCGGTGGCCTGCGACCACTACCACCGGTGGGAGGGCGACCTCGACCTGCTCACGGCCGGCCGGTTCGACGCCTACCGCTTTTCCACCTCCTGGGCGCGGGTGATGCCCGAAGGGCGCGGCGCCGTGAACGAGGAGGGGCTCGACTTCTACGATCGGCTGGTGGACGGCATGCTCGCCCGCGGCCTGAAGCCGTTCCAGACGCTCTATCACTGGGAAATGCCCTCGGCACTGTCGGACCTGGGCGGCTGGACCAACCGCGACGTCGCCGGCTGGTTCGCCGATTTCACCGAGGTCATCACCCGGCGGATCGGCGACCGGGTGGCGGCGGTCGCCACGATCAACGAGCCTTGGTGCGTGGCCTGGCTGTCGCATTTCCTCGGCGCCCATGCGCCGGGCCGGCGCGACATCCGCGCCGCGGCGCGGGCGATGCACCATGTCCTTCTGGCGCATGGCGCGGTGCTGGAGCGGCTGCGTGGGATGGGCCAGCGAAACCTCGGGATCGTGCTGAACTTCGATCACTGCACGCCGGCGAGCGACAGCGCCGCCGACGTGCTGACCACGGCCACGCAGGACGCGATCTTCAACCGCTGGTTCATCGAGGCGATCACCAAGGGCAGCTACCCGGCTGAGGCGCTGGCCGGCCTTGCCCCGCACATGCCAAAGGGCTGGGCCGACGACATGGCGCTGATCGGCCAGCCGCTCGACTGGCTCGGCGTCAACTACTACACCCGCCACATCCACGCCTTCGACCCGGCCGCCGCCTGGCCCCATGCCCGCGACGTCACGGGCCCGCTGCCCAAGACCCAGATGGGCTGGGAAATCTACCCCGAGGGGCTTTACGGTTTCCTGACCCGGATGGCGCGCGACTATGTCGGCCACCTGCCGATCTATGTGACCGAGAACGGCATGGCGAATGCCGACGAAGTGCTGAACGGCAGCGTCAACGACCATGTGCGCGAGGACTACCTGTTCGCCCATCTCGACGCGACCCGCCGCGCCATCGCCGAGGGCGCGAACGTCAGGGGCTTCTTCTACTGGTCGCTTCTGGACAATTTCGAATGGGCGCTTGGCTATGAAAAGCGCTTCGGCATCGTGCATGTCGATTTCGAAACCTTGCAGCGGACGCCCAAGGCATCCTATCACGCGCTGGCCCGCGCCATCGCCCGCTGAAGACCGCTCAGATCGGAGCCCCTCCCATGACCGCGCAACCGCTCTGCCTCGTGGCCGACATCGGCGGCACCAACACGCGCGTCGCGCTGGCCGAGGGCCCGGCGCTGCGGCCCGGCACGGTGCGCCGCTTCCGCAACGCCGACCACGCAGGTCTGGCGGCGGTGCTGCGGCTCTATTTGGGCGAGGCCGGCGTGGCGCGGATCGATGGCTGCTGCGCCGCCGCCGCGGGGCCGGTCAAGGACGGCGTGGCGGCGCTGACCAACCTCGACTGGACGATCGACCTCGACACCCTGTCCGGGGCGACGGGGGCGGCCCGCGTGGCGCTGCTGAACGACCTGCAGGCGCCCGGCTACGCGCTCGGCCACATTGCCGCCGACAAGCTGCGCCCTTTAGTGCCAAGCCCGCAGGAGGCCGGCGGCGCGATGCTGGTCGTGAACGTGGGCACCGGGTTCAACGCGGCGCCGGTCCACGACACGCCGGGCGGCCGCTTTGTCGCCGCCTCGGAATGCGGCCATGTCAACATGCCGATCCGCACCGAGGCCGACCTGCGGCTGGCGCATTTCGTCGAGCGCGCGCACGGCTTTCCGGGGGTGGAGGACGTGCTGTCGGGGCGCGGTCTGGAACGGCTCTACCAGTTCGTGACCACCGAGGCCGGTGCCCCCGCGACCCTTTCCGCGGCCGCGATCATGGCGGCGATGGACGCAGGCACCGACCCTCGGGTGATGGAGACGGGCCGGCTCTTCACCCGGCTCCTCGGAGCCGACACCGGCAACCTCGCGCTCATTCACCTGCCCTTCGGCGGCATCTATCTGGTCGGCGGCGTCGCCCGCGCCTTCACACGCCATTTCGGCCCGATGGGCTTTACGGATGCCTTCCGCGACAAGGGCCGCTTTGCCGGCTTCATGGCGGATTTCGCGGTCTTCATCCTCGAGGACGACGATGCGCCGCTGACCGGCTGCGCGGTGCATCTGGCAAGCGCCATCGCCTGATGCGCTCTCGCTGACACCGCCCCCAGACCGGCCATCGGCCTGCGCTGCGGGCTGATCGGCAGCGCCACCCCCCGCCGGCGCCCTCAGGCGCCCGGCGGATGCTCGGCGCGCTTTTCCCACCGCCCGCCGTCCTCGGACCAGTATTGCGCCGGCACGCCCGCCGTGGTCAGCGCGCGCCATTGCCCGCGTGCGGCCTCGACCGCGACGGGGTCGTTGCCGTCGAACAGGATGCACACCCGCTCCAGCGCCAGCGCCTCGGCAGGCCCGACCGCCGCACCGTCCACTGCCATCACGCAGCGCGCGCCGTTCGGCAGCTCGGCGCCGGTCGTCAGCAGCACCGGCTGATCGGCGTCATGGCGTCCCCCTGCCCGCCCATGCGGCAGGAAACCGTCCTCCGGCTCTTGCCAGAGCTGGCTGTCGAGCCGGTCCAGAAGGGCCGTGTCGCGGCCGCGCAGCGCGACCCGCCAGCCGTTACCGAGCGCCCGGTTGAGAAGCTGCACCAGCGTCTCGGCCAAGCCCGACCGCGTCAGATGGTAGAAATAGACCGCTCCCACGGCCCCCACCTTCAGTCCTTGGCTTCGAACAGATCGCGGACCAGCCGGTCGAGCGTCAGCACCCCCCAGCCGGTCGCGCCCTTGGGGGCAAAGGTCGTGTCGGCGTTGATGCTGGCGGTGCCGGCGATGTCGATGTGGCACCACGGCACCCCCGGCTTGACGAACCGGGCAAGGAACTGCGCCGCCGAGATCGCGCCACCCTCGCGCGGGCCCACGTTCTTCATGTCGGCGATGCGCGACTTGATGAGCGCGTCATAGCCCTCGCCCATCGGCAGCCGCCAGGCCCCCTCGCCCTCGGCCTTCGCCGCCCGCAGCAGCGCGTCGCAGAGCGCGTCGTCGTTAGAGAAGACGCCGGCGTTCTCGTGCCCGAGCGAGACCACCATCGCGCCGGTCAGCGTCGCCAGATCGACGATGCCCGCGGGCGCGAAGCGTTCCTGCGCGTACCACAGCACGTCGGCCAGCACGAGCCGCCCCTCGGCGTCGGTGTTGATGATCTCGATCGTGTCGCCCTTCATTGAGCGCACCACGTCGCCGGGCCGCTGCGCCTTGCCGTCGGGCATGTTTTCCACCAGCCCGACCAGACCGACGACATTCGCCCGTGCCTTGCGCAAGGCCAGCGTGCGCATCACGCCGGCCACCACGCCGGCGCCGGCCATGTCGCCGGTCATGTCCTCCATCCCGGCAGCGGGCTTGATCGAGATGCCGCCGGTGTCGAAGGTCACGCCCTTGCCGACCAGCGCCAGCGGCGCCTGCCCGCTAGGCCCGCCCCGCCACTGCATCACCACCACCTTGGAGGGGCTGGCCGAGCCCTGGCCGACGCCGAGCAGCGTCCGCATGCCGAGCGCGGCGAGATCCGGCTCGTCGAGAATCTCGACTTCGAGCCCCAGCTCCTGCATCGCTGCCAGCCTGGCCGCGAAATCGTCGGTGGTCAGCACGTTGCCGGGCTCGTTGGTCAGATCCCGGGTGAAGAACACGCCCTCCGCCAGCGCGGCGAGCGGCGCGGCCGCGGCGGCGACCGCCTCGGGACCGGACACGAACAGGGTCACCGCGCCCGGGGCCCTGGTCTCGCCGGTCTTGTGGGCGGTGAATTCGTAGGCCCGCAGCGCCAGCCCGAACGACAGCTGCGCCGCGCGCGGCAGCGCATCGGCCAGCACCAGCGCGCCGGCCGGCCCCACGGCGCGGCCGATCGCAGCCCCGGCCTTACGCACGGTCAGCGGATCGGCAGTGCGGTCGATCCGCACCACCTGCACCGCCTCGGCTGAAAGGCCCGCGGGCCAGCCGATCTCCGCCGCCTCGCCGGGCTTCAGCTTGGCGAAGGCGGCCGAGGCCGTCAGCCGGTCGAGCGCGCCCCCGGTCAGCCGGTTAATGCGCCGCGCGGCCGCGCCGGTCGCCCCCTTCGCCCCCGCCAGCACCGCGATGCGGCCGCCGAAGCCTGGCAGCGCCGAAACGTCGGTGGCGCGGAAATGGATCGTCACGGGCGCGGTCATCGGCAATCTCCGGTTCGGGCGGCACCGGCCGGCGCACGCCTCCCGATTGCTAGCGGCGGTCCGCCGGGTTGACCAGATATGAGTTTTCGGGGCCCACCGTTTCCACTAGCGTCCAGAGCAGCATCGGGCCTCGGGGCCGGGACGTGCTTGCGTGCGGGAGAACGCCAAGGTGCCACGGTTCGACCGATACCTGCTGTCGCAACTCCTCGCGCTGTTCGGCTTCTTCTCGCTCGTGCTCGTCGCCGTCTACTGGGTGAACCGCGCGGTCAGCCTGTTCGACCAGCTGATCGGCGATGGCCAGTCGGCGCTGGTGTTCCTCGAGTTCACCGCGCTGTCGCTGCCGAACCTGATCCGTCTCGTGCTGCCGGTCTCGGCCTTTGCGGCGGCGGTCTATGTGACCAACCGGCTGATCCAGGACAGCGAACTCGTGGTGATGCAGGCGACCGGCTTCTCGCCCTTCCGGCTGGCGCGGCCGGTCCTGATCTTCGGCCTGATCGTGGTCGCGATGACCGCGCTTCTGATGAACGCGATCGTGCCGGCGAGCCGCAGCACGCTCGCGGCGCGGACCGCGCAGGTCGAGGCCAACGTGACCGCGCGCTTCCTGCGCGAGGGCACCTTCCTGCACCCCGCGCCCGGCGTCACGCTCTACATCCGAGAGATCGCGCCCTCGGGCGAACTGCTCGACATCTTCATCTCGGACGCCCGTTCGGCCGAGCGGCGCGTCACCTACACCGCCCGGCGGGCACTGGCGCTGCGCGCCGACGCCGGGCCGGTGATCCTGATGCTCGACGGCACGGCGCAGACGCTGACCGCGGCGGACCGGACGCTGGCGGTGACCCGCTTCGCCGACCTGACCTACGACCTCGGCAGCTTCATCGCGGCAGGCGGACCGAGCCGGCCGGGGATCGAGGAACTGGCGACGGCCGACCTGCTGTTTCCGACCGAGGCCCGCCGCGCCGAGACAGGATCGACCATCGCCCAGATGCTCTACGAGGGGCACAGCCGGCTCGCCCGGCCGCTCCTCGGTCTCGGCGCGGCGCTGATCGGCTTCGCGACGCTTCTTCTCGGCGCTTTCAGCCGGTTCGGGCTGTGGCGGCAGGTGCTGGCGGCGGCTGTGCTGCTGGTGCTGGTGCAGCTTGTCGACAACCTCGCCGCCACCGAGGGCATGCGCAATGCCCACGCCTGGCCGCTCGCCTATCTGGCGCCGGCGGTCGGCCTCGCCGTTCCGGCGTTCCTGCTGTGGGCGGCGGGGCGTCCGCGGCGGCTGGCGGGCGGCCTGCCGGCCCCGGCACCGGGCGCATGACGCTGGCGCTCTACATCGCGCGGCGGTTCGTGACCGTGTTCCTGATCGTGCTCGCGATCTTCGCGGGCCTCCTGATGCTGATCGATGTGGTCGAACAGATCCGCCGGCTGGCGGGCACCCCGGTCGGGTTCCGCGACGCGGCACGGCTGGCCGCCCTGAACGTGCCGGCCGGCGTCTATCGCATCCTGCCGCTGATCACCATCTTCGCCGCCATCGCGCTCTTACTGGCGCTCGCGCGCAGCAGCGAACTGGTGGTGATCCGGGCTTCCGGCCGGTCGGCGCTCCGGCTGATGCTGGTCCCTGCGGGGACGGCCATCCTGATCGGGCTGGCGGCGGTGACGGTCCTCAACCCGCTCGTCGCCGCCACGTCGCAGCAGTATGACGAGCTGTCCTCGGCGTTCTTCCGCGGCGATGAAAGCGTGCTGTCGGTCAGCCCCGAGGGCGTCTGGCTCCGCCAGGGCGGTCCGGACGGCCAGACCGTGATCCGCGCCGCCCGCGCCAGCCGCGACGGGATGCAGCTCGAGGGCGCCTCGTTCCTGACCTTCTCCGCCGGCGGTGAACCGCTGTCGCGGATCGAGACCGCCGCCGCCGAACTCAGCCCCGGCGCCTGGCGACTGACCGACCTCAAGCGCTGGACGCTCACCGACCCGAACCCCGAACAGAGCGCGGTCCGTGAAGGCGAAGGCATGCTGCCCTCGGACCTCACCCAGCAGCGCATCCGCGACAGTTTCGGATCGCCCGCGAGCATTTCCGTCTGGGACCTGCCGTCGTTCATCCGGAGCCTCGACGCCGCAGGCTTCTCGGCCCGCGCGCACCGGGTCTGGTTCCAGATGGAACTGGCGCAGCCCGTGCTGCTGGCCGGCATGGTTCTGCTTGCGGCCGGCTTCACGCTGCGGCATGCCCGGTTCGGACGGACAGGGGTGATGGTGCTTGCGGCGGTCATGTCGGGCTTCGCGATCTTCTTTCTGCGCAATTTCGCGCAGGTCCTGGGCGACAACGGCCAGATCCCGGTGATCCTGGCGGCCTGGAGCCCCCCCGTCGCCACCGTGCTGATGTCGGTCGGGCTGCTCCTGCATCTCGAGGACGGCTGATGCGCCGGCTCGGGGCGCTGCTGCTCGGGCTCATCCTCGTCGTGGCGGCAGCGGCGGCGCGGGCGCAGCAGGCGACCACGCTGGTGGCCGACCAGGTGGAGATCCGGGCGGATGCGGTGCTGGTCGCGACCGGCGCGGTCGAGGTGCTGCATGCCGGCACGCGGCTGAAGGCGAGCCGCATCGCCTATGACTCGCGGACCGAGCTGCTGGAGATCGAGGGGCCGATCACGCTGACCGACGATCAGGGCACGGTGGTTCTGGCCGACAGCGCGGAACTTTCGTCGGACCTCCGCGAGGGCCTGCTGCAAAGCGCGCGCGTCGTGCTGGCGAGCCAGCTTCAGTTGGCCTCGTCCGAGGTGCTCAGGGTCGGCGGGCGCTACTCCCAGTTCGGCCGCACCGTCACCTCCTCCTGCCAGGTCTGCGCGGAAAACCCGGTGCCCTTGTGGGAGATCCGGGCGAGCCGCGTCGTGCACGACCAGCTGGAGCGCCAGATCTACTTCGAAGATGCCCAGCTTCGGGTCGGCGGCGTGCCGGTGTTCTTCCTGCCGCGCCTGCGCATGCCCGACCCGACGCTCGACCGCGCGCCAGGCTTCCTGCGCCCGTCGCTGCGCATCACCAGCCAGCTCGGCCCCGGGATCAAGGTGCCTTACTTCATCCCGCTCGGCGACAGCCGCGACTTCACGATCGAGCCCTATGTCTCGACGGAAGAGATGTTCACCCTCGGCGGGCGCTATCGCCAGGCCTTCCGCACCGGCGCGATCGAGGTGACCGGGGCTTTGTCCCGCGACCAGATCATCCCCGACGAGACCCGCTGGTTCCTGTTCGCCACCGGCGGCTTCGAGCTGCCGCTCGACTTCACGCTCGGCTTCGACGTGCAGCAGGCCAGCGACAACACCTACCTCCTCGACTATGGCGTGTCCGACAGCGACCAGCTGGAAAGCTCGGTCACGCTGGAGCGGGTGCGCGTTGACGAATTCATCGCGGCCGAGCTGATCCATTTCGAGTCGATCCGCTTCGACGAGGACAACACCATCCAGCCTTCGACCGTGGCGGACGTGACCTGGACGCAGCGCTTCACGCCGCCCGGCCTGGGCGGGATCGGCGAGTTCCGGTTGGAAAGCCACAGCCATGCCCGGTCGGACACGCCCGAGGGCGCGGCGATCGGCGCAGCCGATGGGCGCGACATCGCCCGCATCCTGACCGCGCTCAGCTGGCGGCGCGACTGGGTGCTGCCGGGCGGGGTGGTGGGCACGGTGCTGGGCGAGGCGATGGGCGACATCACTGCCGTGCGCGACGACCCCAACTTTCCCGCG
>Ga0224723_1000900_pt1 | contig 19330 bp, 17 predicted proteins | sample Balambano_FR2_Me_FD_161647 | JGI IMG/M metagenome (GOLD analysis project Ga0224723, IMG submission 161647) | Freshwater sediment microbial communities from Lake Towuti, South Sulawesi, Indonesia - Balambano_FR2_MetaG | ecosystem: Environmental > Aquatic > Freshwater > Lake > Sediment | place...
TTGGGCAAGCGCACCGCCGCTGAAGACGGACAGCGCGGCTGCCGGTAGCGCTGCCACAGACAACACGATTCAAATCAAAATTCCGGATGGCACCTCAGCCCAGCAGATTGGTGAAGATTTGCAGGCGGCTGGGTTGATTCGATCGACCAGTGCCTGGAATTTGTGGACGCGCTGGCAGATGCTGCAAGACCGCAGCGGTGGCTTTCTGGCAGGCACCTATGAACTCTCGCCCGACCAGTCCATGCAGGCGATCGCCAGCAGAATCTGGCAGGGCGAAGTCGTTCAGCAAAGCTTTACCATTCCCGAAGGGTGGTCAATGCAGCAAATGGCAGAATACTTCGAATCAGAAGGATTCTTTGCTGCTGATGCCTTTCTTGTCGCCGTGCGACAGGTGCCCTACGATCGCTACCCCTGGCTGCCCGAACAACTGCCGCATCTCGAAGGATTTCTCTATCCCGACACCTACGACCTGCCCCAAGACGGCGTTACGCCAGAAATCGTCATTAACCAGATGCTCGATCGATTTGAGCAAGCAGCGCTGCCCGTTTATCAGCAGCAGGAGCAGCCCATCTACACGCTGCGAGAGTGGGTGACGCTCGCGAGCATTGTTGAAAAAGAAGCCGTGATCGAGGCAGAACGCCCCCAAATTGCCAGTGTATTTGCCAGACGGCTGCGAGAAAACATTCCTCTGGGCGCTGACCCGACCGTTGAGTATGCCTTTGGAATTCGCCAAACGCCTGACCAACCGCTGACCCTGGCGCAGGTCAACACACCTTCCCCCTACAACACCTATCTCAACCCCGGCTTGCCACCCACACCGATCGCCAACCCCGGTCTTGCCAGCCTTGAAGTTTCGCTACAGCCCAAAGATACGCCCTATCTCTATTTTGTGGCTCGCTATGATGGCACGCATGTGTTTAGCCGCACGCTGGCAGAGCATGAAGCTGCTCAAATCGCGATTCGTAATCAGCAGGATGCTCAGTCTCAGCCACCGCAATAGCAGCTTTGTTTCTGACGAGTGAGCCAAAGCTGACCGTTGGGGGAACGCTTAATTTTAGATTAGATTCCGACTAAGATGAAGAATGTGGGTGAGTCAATCTATCGCTCGCTGGAGCTTATTGAATCTCAGCCGCAGTTCTCGGTGCCTCACGGTTTGTGCATCCCGTTGGGCATGACGGCGATCGTTTTGAAACTCCTGAAATTACGATTGGTTTAGACTTTAACAAAACGCTCAGTTGAGGTTTGCTGACGAAAGGACTAGAGCGCTGTTTCAACAAAAATCAAAAGCGGCTGGGGTGTTTCATCTACTTCATTCCAGCCTTTCGTAAATTTTACGTTTCTATATCGGGTGCAGTTTTACACGCTAGCTGTCGCTGCCGACCAAACGCATTTCTATTGATCAAACTCATTGCTTAACGTTATGACCTGGGGAAAACTCTTACAGCCAGATTTAGTTTTGGGGAATTCAATTCTCAGCTTGACTCCCGATATTTTGCAGCAATATGGTCTCAAAGGACTGGTGTTAGATGTGGATGAAACGTTAGTTCCCATCCGAGTGACGCACGCTTCTGAAGAACTGCGGCAGTGGGTGCAGGAACTTCGACCCCTGGCTGCGATCTGGCTTGTCAGCAACAATATTAGCCAGAGTCGGATCAGCCGCATTGCTAAATCGCTGAATCTACCTTACATTTTGGGGGCAGGCAAACCTTCTCGCCGTAAGCTGAGACAGGCAGTTGCTGCGATGAATATGCCATTTGAGCAGGTGGCAATGGTCGGCGATCGACTGTTCACTGACGTACTGGCAGGAAACCGTCTGGGAATGTTTACGATTTTGGTCGAACCGATGGTTGACCCGGCTGAAGTGGTGCGTCGTCATCCCGTGCGGACGTTTGAAGTTTGGCTATCGCAGGCGCTGGGAGCGACGCTGCCGCAGAAGCAATCAAACGATACAAAACTTGATCTTTCCTGATGCAGCAGAATATAAAGAAATCATTATGAAAATCTGTGATGTCTCAGACTTCTGGCATTCTAGGTAACAGTTCAAATGGGGTCACCCGATATAAAGACCCTAGCCAATAAATCCCTGTGAATACTGTGTAGAGCGTCAGCCGTTCATTAAGAGGGCTGGCGCTCTACATTTTGGAGTGAGCATCAAAGACTGTGGCGCTCGCCAGCAATCAGGTTCCTTAGAGAAAAGGTATTGGATAATCGGTTGGCATCATCAGAGCAGTGAGCGCTTGCAGTTCGCGATCGGGGTTTGTGCATGTCTCAAACGCTTGTCATCAAAATTGGCACTTCCAGCCTGACGCAGCCAGAGACGGGCTATCTATCGCTCGCAACGATCGCCACGCTGGTTGAAACCCTCAGTGCCCTGCGTCGTCAGGGGCATTATGTTGTGCTGGTGTCATCAGGAGCTGTGGGAGTCGGCTGCGCCAGACTGGGAATTACGCAACGTCCGAAGACGATCGCTATGAAGCAGGCAGTCGCGGCAGTCGGGCAAGGACGATTGATGCGCGTTTACGATGACTTCTTTTCGCTGCTGCAACAGCCGATCGCCCAGGTGTTAATTACGCGCAGCGACCTGGTGCAGCGCAGCCGCTATGTCAACGCCTACCGAACGTTTCGGCAGCTCCTGAAGCTGGGAGTGATTCCGATCGTCAATGAAAACGACACGCTGGCAACCGAAGAACTCAAGTTTGGCGACAACGACACACTGTCAGCGCTGGTTGCCAGTTTAGTCAAAGCAGACTGGCTGTTTTTGCTCACCGATGTCGATCGCCTTTATTCTGCTGACCCCCGCTCTCATCCTGATGCTCAGCCGATTGCCGTGGTGGACAAAATCACTGAGCTGGCAGCACTGAATGTGGCAGTGGGAGGGCGTGGTTCAACCTGGGGGACGGGCGGCATGGTGACGAAAATTGCGGCTGCCCGCATTGCCACCACAGCAGGGGTACGAACCGTGATCACCGAGGGACGATCGCCGCAAAACATTGAGCGGATTCTACAAGGTGAATCACTGGGAACGCAGTTCAAGCCGCAGCCCCAATCGTTTAGCGCCCGCAAACGCTGGATCGCTCACGGCTTAGTTCCTGCTGGCAAGCTCTATCTGGATCAAGGAGCGGTTGCGGCGATCGCAGAAGCAGGGAAGTCGCTGCTGGCAGCCGGAATTGTAGAGGTGGAAGGTGAGTTTCAGAGTCAGGATGCCGTGCAGTTGTGCGATCGACATGGGCAAGAAGTCGCACGCGGCATCGTCAACTACAGCAGCAGCGAGCTGCAAAAAATTCGTGGTGCCCGCTCTGATGACATTGCCAAAATTTTGGGCTACGTGGGAGCTGAAACCGTAGTACATCGAGATAATTTAGCGCTGAGCGGCTAGGGCAATCGTCGCGTCACCGCTCAGGTAAGAATTGTCCCGCCCATGAGGCGCTGATAGCGATAGGTGAGTTCGGCTTTCATCAGCGACCAGCGATCGAGCGTTTTGTCTTTCTCAATCACTGCTTCAGCCGCCGATCGCGCCAGCTCCAGCACGTCTTGATCTTCGACAAGGCTGGCAAGCGCAAAATCTGGCAGTCCCGATTGACGAGTGCCCAGCACCTCACCTGGACCACGAAAACGCATATCCATTTCTGAGATAAAAAACCCGTCCTGCGACTGCTCCAGCACCTTTAATCGCTGACGCGCCGTTTCTGACTTCGAGCTGCTCATCAGCAGGCAAAAAGACTGCGCTGCCCCTCGTCCGACCCGCCCCCGAAGCTGGTGAAGCTGTGAGAGTCCAAACCGCTCAGCATGCTCGATCAGCATCACAGTGGCATTAGGCACATCTACTCCGACTTCCACCACAGTGGTGGAAACCAAAATCTGCGTTTGGTTCTGGCGAAACTGACCGATCGCCTCATCCTTCTCGGCAGAAGTCATGCGACCGTGCAGCAGCCCGACTCGAAATTCTGGAAAAATCACGTCTTGCAGCCGCTGGTGTTCTTCGATCGCCGATTTGAGATCCAGCTTCTCTGACTCTTCAACCAGCGGCAGTACCACGTATATCTGCCGACCCTGGGCAATCTCTCGCCGCATCAGGTCGTAGGCGTGCGATCGATCGCGCCCCGCGAGCAAGGTTGTGTGAATTGCTTTGCGTCCCGGCGGCAGTTCGTCGATCTGGCTCACGTCGAGATCGCCGTGCAGGGTCAGCGCCAGCGTTCGGGGAATCGGAGTCGCGGTCATCGTTAAGACATGGGGATGATCGCCTTTTTGCTGGAGTCGCGCCCGCTGCTGCACGCCAAAGCGGTGCTGCTCATCGATCACCACCAGTCCCAGTCGCTGAAACTGCACGGGGTCTTCGATCAGAGCGTGCGTTCCCACCAGCAGCGGCAGTTCTCCTGTTTCCAGTTGGCTGTGAATTTCACGACGCTTGGCAGTCCGGGTTGAACCCGTCAGCAGTTCTACAGGCAGATGCAGCCGGTTAAACCACTCCACGAGCTTACGATAGTGTTGCTCTGCCAGCACTTCAGTCGGAGCCATCAGCGCCGCCTGGTAGCCCGACTGCACTGCTGCCAAAATTGCGGCGACTGCCACCACCGTTTTTCCTGAACCTACATCGCCTTGCACCAACCGATTCATTGGCGCAGGCTTTTGCAGGTCGTTGAGGATGTCATTGATGACGCGCTGCTGAGCAGTGGTTAGCTCAAACGGCAGGATTTCGTAGAACTGGTCAATCAGTTGCCCAGTGGGTGCCAGCACGGCGCTGGTCTGCGCTTGCTGCTGAGTCAGCCGCCGCTTGAGCAAGCCAAGCTGGAGGTAAAAGAATTCGTCAAAAACCAAGCGATGACGGGCAGCATTTAGTGCCTCACCGTCTGGCGGAAAGTGGATGTGGGCGATCGCTTCTTGAATGCCAATCAGCCCATATTTGTCACGCAGCCCATCGGGCAGCGCCTCTTGCAGTTGGGTTACCGCAGGCAGCGCCGCAACCACTGCTTTTCTAACCAGATCGGCTGGCACGCCCTCGGTCAAAGGATAGATTGGCACGACACGTCCCACTTTGAGGGAGTCGATCGAATCGCCCGTGTGATCGATCACTTCAAACTGTGGGTCTTCTAACGTCACACCATACTTGCTTTGCTTGACGAGTCCCGAAGCTGCGACGATCGCTCCCGGCGGATACTGACGCTTTTGCTGTTCTTGCCAGCCGCGATTTTGATAGCGCGTGCCCGCATAAAAGCGGCTCAGTTTGATTTGTCCGCTGTGATCCCGCAGCAGCATTTCAAAAATGGTGAGCTTCGGGTTGCGGGGACTGTTGAAGCAAGTGCAGCGTTTCACCGTTCCCACCAGCGTCACCGTTTCACCGGGAACCAGCTTGCGAATATCTACCTGGCGGGCGTAGTCAATGTGATCGCGGGGATAGTAGTAGAGCAAGTCGCGCACGGTCAACAGCCCCAGCTTTGCCAGCTTTTCGCTATTTTTTGCCCCGATCCCCGGTAAGAACGTTACGGCTTGATCAAGCTCAATGCGTCGCCCAAATTCTGCAGGCGGTGTGATGCGGGGTGTTTTGGGCTTGGCTGCCGGTTTAACTGCCGGACATGCAGCTTTTGGCTCTGAAGTCACCTCTGAAGCAGACGCAGCAGGCTTTTCGATCGCTGCCTCAACCAGGCGTTTGGTCTGATAGAGTGCTCGTCGGGTGTCAGCAACCAGATGCTGACGCTGAGCAAATGTCAGGTCAGCATATTGAGTGAACCGATCGCCCATGGCTTGCAGCCGCTGCTGTTCGGCAACTGGCAGCTCAGCAGGCGGACGGCTGAGGCTAAGGCTCAAAAATTCACTGAATCGGTATTGATTGCCCAGCAAATCATTGAAGCCGCGTTCGGCTTCAACTGCCAGTGCTTTCTGCAATCGCAACCAGTCCATGTCGAAAATTATTCCTCATACCAGCTCGATCGCCACGCTGATTCTGCCTCTGCGATCGCGTGTTCTCGCTGCTTCTTCTGATAATCTCGACCGAGCTGATTGAGCCGAGCCGCCAGACTGCGAATTTTCGATCGACAGTTGGTCAGCGTTGCATCACCAAACTCGATTTCAGAGAGCCGCAGGCGGATGGCAATGATATGAGTGACTTTTGATTCTTCTTGCTCCTCGGTCTCAACCAACAGATTCAAAAGGTTTGGCATACCAGACGCAGCTTCTGCCACCATCCCAGACTTTGCTGCCGCTTCTAAAATTGGCTCTGGAAGCTGATTGGGCAGAATGGTTGCCTGTTGCAGTAAACGGTTTGCCGCATGAGAAGTCGATCGCAGCACGTCTGTGATGCTCTGCTCTAAAGCGGCTTGCCAGCGTTCCAGCAGCATCGGAGTTACGAGCTGATCGAATCGCAGGTCAAAGGCTTCATGGTTCGACGCTTCATCATCCAGTGCAAATTCCGATGCCACTTCTGCTGGCTCTGGCTCCTCGGCTTCTGGCGATGAGGCTTCAGGCAGTTGGGGCTGCGGGTCGATCGCGGCTGCATCCGACGGCTCAAGCAAAGCTATCAACTGAGTTTGAGTCTGCCGACCCAACTGCCGCAGTGCTTGCTGGAGTTTTTGGCGCTGCTGAAGCGACAGCTCCAGAAAACGCTCAGGGTAGCCCTGCGTACACAGACGGTAGCTCGCCAGAACAAGCTGTTGCCGAACGGCTTGCCCCAGCGTGCTCAGATAGTCAGCATAAGTCGAACGAAAGGCTTGGGCGATCGCCTGCACCGCTTGCTCGAGAGCTGCAATGTCTTGCTCAATTCGTTTCACGATCCCACCCCATCCTCAACGTCGATCGCTGTTTTCCAGGATAGCGGCTCAGATAGGCAAAGACAGGTCAACCCTTGTGGCTAACCTGTCTTCTCAACCCCAGACACGACTGCTGAAAGCGGATGCAGTATTCCCTTGCGATCGTATGGGTCGCCGAACGGATCAGCCGCCGGTTTGAGCAGCAACTTCTGCGGCAAAGTCGGTTTCTTCCTTTTCGATCCCTTCACCCAACACAAATCGCGAGAAGCGGCGCACCTGAATGTTTTCACCCAGTTGAGCAATGTTTTGCTTAACCAGCTCTTCGACCGTGATGCTTTGATCGCGGATGTAGGGTTGATCCATCAGCGTCATTTCCTTGAGGCGCTTTTCGATCCGACCATCCACAATCTTCTCGCGGATGTTAACCGGCTTATTTGCCAGGTCTTCTCGCCCCATCTCAATTTCTTTCTCTTTGGCAACAATCTCTGCCGGAATGTCGCTGATTTTGACGTACTCCACATTGGAGTATGCTGCAATCTGCATCGCGATGTCTTGTACCAGCTCCTTAAAGGCTTGGTTGCGAGCAACGAAGTCGGTTTGACAGTTTACTTCGACCAGAACGCCAACGCGCCCACCCGTGTGAATGTAGCTGCCCACTAATCCTTCAGCCGCAATTTTGCCTGCTTTTTTCTCGGCAGAGGTAATTCCTTTTTGCCGCAGCCACTCTTTCGCTTTGGTTAGATCGCCGTCTGTTTCGATGAGGGCTTTTTTAGCGTCCATCATGCCTGCGCCCGTCTCATCGCGCAGTTGTTTTACCTGTTTTGCTGATATGTCTGCCATTGTGCTGAAATCTCACTGAACAGTTATGCATCTTAAGCAATGAGGTTTGAGGTTTGAACGGATTCATTCCTCATCCCTCATTCTTTCATCACTCTTCTGTGTCGTCGTCGTCGTCAGGAAAGTCGCTGTCTTCGTAGTCAAACTCTTCCTCAGCGCCTTCGTAGTCTTCGTAGTCTTCCTCGGCTTCAAGCTGACCGTGGCGACCTTCATAAATGGCATCTGCCAATCGCCCTACGATTAGCTTAATCGAACGGATGGCATCATCGTTAGCCGGAACGGGAATATCTACTGTATCGGGGTCACAGTTGGTGTCAAGCAGCGAGACGATCGGAATGCCCAGCTTCTGGCACTCTTGCACCGCGTTGTATTCGCGCCGCTGATCAACAATCAACACAATATCAGGCACCTTTCGCATCTGCTTGATGCCACCCAAATATTTTTGCAGCTTTTCCATTTCGCGGCGCAGCACCGACGCTTCCTTTTTAGGCAGCAGATCGAGTGCCCCCGTTTCCTGACGACGCTCTAGCTCTTTGAGGCGATCGACCCGCGTTTTGATGGTTGCCCAGTTTGTCAACATTCCCCCCAGCCATCGCTGGTTGACATAGTAAGAGCCACAGCGCGCTGCTTCTTGCGCGACGATGCCTGCTGCCTGACGTTTGGTGCCCACAAACAGCACTTTTTTGCCTTGCTCAGAGGCATTTCGCATGTAGTTGTAAGCCTCATCCATCAATTGAGCTGTTTGCACCAAATCAATGATGTGAACCCCATTGCGTGCAGTGTAGATGTAGGGAGCCATCTTGGGGTTCCAGCGGCGAGTCTGATGTCCAAAGTGAACTCCAGACTCAAGTAATTGAGCCAAAGAAACAACGGGCATAAACTTTAATCTCCTTTCGGGTTCATCCTTTATCCAGGTGCATCTAAGCCATTGGCTGTTAGGCGAACTGCCAGCAGCTAAAAGCTTCTAGACACCCGAAACCCTGGATATGTGAATTTAGACAACCCTTCTAGGGTAGCACATCGACATTCAGCTCTCGGCAGACTCAAACAACGGCACTCCATTATTCCCATCGTAGTTATGTCAGCCTGGACTGGAGGGCTAAAACATGTGCTAAAGATACTTCTCCAGCCGCCCTTCTCATCTGGCTCGTTACGGTTCATCGCTCAACTGCGGTTTTGGCGATCGTCGGCAGCGGTAAGCCTGTTGGATAAGCGCCTTCAGCTTTGATGCGGGCAATCATCGCTTCGGAAACTGGAACTTTGAGTCTTTGGGCAACCGCTCGCACAATATCTCCGCGATCGATCATGCCCGCCACGCTGCCAGCAGGTGAGAGCACGGTGATATCTTGATGCTGCTGTGCTTCGAGTTGTTCGATCACCTGGGTCAGCGGCGTTACTTCTTGCACCGTGGGAATGTCACTCAAAGGCTGAACCAGCGTTTGCACCGTTTGCTGCCGCTGGCTGCGCGTTTGCTCAGTCAACGCCTCGATCGCCACTCTGCCGCGATAGCGTCCATCTGCTGTAGCGAAGTAAGCGGCTGTGGAGGTGTGGAAATCTGCTTGCAGCAAATATCGCTGGGTGAATTCATCAAGCGTCAGGTTGGCATCGACCACTCGAAAGTTGTGGGTCATTGCCGCTGCTGCGGTCAAGTGCATTAATGCTTCTTGCAAATCGGTGAGGCGCTGGTAGCCGCTGGCATTGCGGACACCAAACCAGCCGAGGAGGGCAATCCACAGTCCGCCTGCTGCACTTAACGAGGAAGCCAGATAAAACAGAATGCCAGTGACGATCGCCGCCCAGCCCAGCGCCAGCCCAACGCGAGCTGCCCAACGCACACCCTGCAATCGGCTGCCAGTGGCTTTCCAGATGGCTGCCTTCAACACCTGTCCGCCATCTAGCGGCAAGCCAGGAATCATGTTAAACAACGCCAGCACCAGATTAATTGCCGCCAGGGTTTCAACCACCATTGCCACCGGAGCAGCCAGGGGCAGCAAGACGCGAATGAGCGTCAGCAGCAGGCACAGCCCAAAACTCACGGTTGGACCTGCAATTGCCACCTGAAAGGCTTGACCGGGGGTTTTGGATTCCTGGTCGATTGAGGCAACGCCACCAAACAAAAACAGAGTGATGGAGTTAACCGTGATTCCTTGCGATCGAGCAACCAGACTATGCCCTAATTCGTGCAACAAAACTGAGACAAATAGCAGCAGCGCCATCGCAAAACCCGCAATCCAGGCGGCGTTTCCTCCCCAATTAAAGCGCTGCCAGCTTGAGCCAAAATGTAGGGTAAACAGCGCCAGGATAAAAAACCAGGAGCCGTTTAATAAAAGCGGGATACCAAAAATTGTGCCAATGCGCCAGCCAGATTTCATGAGGTCTTCTGCTTTGTATACGGCTGGACATCAACAGTTTGCCAGCCTGTAACTTTACACTACTTGCTTCAGTCTAAAAGAACGGTAAACAAAAGAGACAGCGCAGGCGATTTTTGCTTTGGGGGCGCAGGCGATCGAGCAAATGAAAGCGGTGCCGTCTTCTAGCCTCAGCGACAGCACCGCTCAGCAGATTGGAGAATATCAGCGGAACCTCAACGATGCTAGACAGCAAGTGAATCGGTCACAGTAGTCTGCTGCTCGTGAGACTTCACAGTGAGACTTGCCTGCCATCAAAGCAAGCCAGCATTGCGGAGTCCCAAAATCATTCCCACTCCCAAAACATGTCCAAAGCTCGCAGTTGCCAGCAGTTCAGGAACGCCAAAGCCAGTAAACAGTGCTGGAACTTCGACGGGCAGAGCAGGACCTGCGCCGCGCTGTTGTATGGCATACTTGCCGATCGCAATCGCAAACAGGTTGCAGAGAATCATCACCAGCGCCACGCTGGGAGACCATGCTCCGGTTACAGGAACCGCCATGAGTAAAGGAGAGTAAATCAAAATTCGATGCTCCTTAGTTTAGATGGACAGATGCTAAAACCATCAGGATTATAGGAAGCGCTGAATGCACAATTGCGATTCGTTTGAAGAGTTAACAATTATTGGCGAAATTGACACAAATCTATGCAATTTGGGGCAGTGCAGAGGTCTGTGCCGACAAGATGAAGCCATTTGTCGCCAAAAGCAGAAGCAATAGACTGCTTGCATCAATCTTGTTCTGCCCCCCAACCCTACAGAATTGAGGAGCTTTCAAACTTCAAAACTCCCCCATCTCGAAAGGTTTATGAGACGTTTTCTGAGTTTCAGCGATGAATGTCTAAGCTTCAGCGATGAGTGTTGAACATTCAAGCATGAGTGTCTGGACTTCAACGATCGCCATCTAAGCTTCAGCGATGAATGGTAAGAAACTAGACTTTCTCATCAGGAGTTCAGTATCCTGATGTCAGCACTACTCAACCACCCAGCATGACTTCACCCCATTGGCAAGAGGTTGATGCTGACCCCCAGGCTTCAGCTTCAGAATTTGCTTCAACGCCTGTACGAATTGTTTCTTCAGCGTTTGCTCAGTCTCTAGATGGCGTGACAGAATCCTCTGAGTCAGGTGATATCGCCACACCAGCACTGACCTCTTGTCTCTCAAGCAATGAACGGTTGCTGAACCCAGGAGATCGGGTGAGCGATCGCTACCATATCGAGAAAATTCTGGGACAGGGCGGCGTTGGCATCACCTATGCCGCATTCGACCAGCAAACGGGAGAACGAGTCGCGCTCAAGGTGCTGTCCTTAAGGGCAATGCAGGATTGGAAGCAGATTGAATTGTTTGAACGAGAAGCACAAATCCTTCAACAACTCAATCATCCTGCCATTCCCCGCTACATTGACTCCTTTGAAGTAGATACTCCTAGCGATCACGCCTTTTACATTGTCCAGCAGCTAGCAGAGGGTGAGTCGTTAGCGGAACTAGTGCAGCAGGGCTGGCGATCGAGCGAAACCGAAGTCCGCGCCATTGCCGCACAGGTGCTAGAGATTCTGATTTACCTGCACCGTTTTGACCCGCCTGTGATTCACCGAGACATCAAGCCGCAAAACTTGATTCGATCGCCCGATGGACGGGTTCGCTTAGTAGATTTTGGCGCGGTGCAAAACACCTACTACAACACCTTCATGCGCGGCAGCACGGTCGTGGGCCCGTTTGGCTACATGGCTCCCGAACAGTTTCGCGGTCAGGCAGTTCCAGCCACTGACCTGTATGGTTTGGCAGCCACCCTGTTGTTTTTATTGACCTGGCGATCGCCCTCTGAGCTACCGCAACATCGGCTCAAACTGAGCTTCCGCTCTCGCGTTCAGGTCTCTGATTTCTTTGCCGACTGGCTAGAGAAAATGCTGGAGCCAGATGCCGAAGACCGCTTTGCTTCAGCACAGGAAGCGTTGCAGACCTTGAAAGGAAGACGGGCGATCGGCTCGGTACCCACGATTACCTGGAAAGCAGTGGTTGGCACCAGTTTTGCAGTTGTTATTCTCATTACTGTCCTCGACCAACAACGCTGGCTTGTTTTAAGAACGCTAGGGTTTCGTTCTCCAGAATTTTGTAGGGCGATAGCGAGAGGATACAGCAATACTCTTGAGACGGTTGAGGACTATTTAAACAGAGGCGGTGATCCTGGTGATCCTTGGGAGTGCTATCGTGGACTATTTGATCGTTCAAACCTGAAGATGGTCGAATTTTTGCTAAAACATGGAGCAGATGTCAACGCCAAAAACAGTATGGGTGAGACTCCGCTTCATTGGGCAGCAGCTAATGCAAATCCAGACACGGCTAAGTTATTGCTAGAACATGGGGCAGATGTCAACGCCAAAGACAATATGGGTTGGACTCCGTTTCATCGGGCAGCAGCTAATGCAAATCCAGACAACGCTAAGTTACTGCTAGAACATGGGGCAGATGTCAACGCCAAAGCCAATTCGGGTGAGACTCCGCTTTATCAGACAGCATTTTATGCAAATCCAGACATGGCTAAGTTACTGCTAGAACATGGGGCAGATGTCAACGCCAAAACTAATTCGGGTGAGACTCTGTTTCATCGGGCAGCAGCTAATGCAAATCCAGACATGGCTAAGTTACTGCTAGAACATGGGGCAGATGTCAACGCCACAACCAATTCGGGTGCAACTCCGCTTCATCGGGCAACTGGTTACGGAAGACAAGAGCTCGTTCGACTACTTCGAGAATATGCTGCAAGAGAATAAGGTCGCGTAGGACAATGAAACAGTTGCACCCGTTAGGTGAGGTGATTGCTGCTCGATATCAAATTCTAGAGACATTGGGACAGGGTGGTATGGCAACCACTTATGCTGCCGAAGATTTGCAGAGTGGGCAGAAGGTAGCATTAAAGGTTGTGTCTTTACGGCGAATGCAAGATTTTAAGGTGCTGGAGTTATTTGAGCGCGAAGCGCAAACCTTAAAGCAGTTAAACCATCCCGCCATTCCTAAGTATCTAGACTACTTTCAGGTCGATGAACCCCACACGCGATCGTTTTACATCGTGCAGCAGTTGGCGATCGGTCAACCATTAACTACATTGATTGAACGCGGCTGGCAACCCAACGAAGCCATCGTAAAGCAGATTGCCATTCAGGTTTTAGAGATTCTGGTGTATTTGCAGCAGTTGATTCCGCCCGTCATTCACCGTGATATCAAACCCCAAAACTTGATTTACAGCAAGGAAGGACAGATATTTCTAGTCGATTTTGGTGCAGTTCAAGACACCTATCACAACACGATGACGGGCGGAAGTACGGTGATAGGCACCTATGGCTACATGGCTCCCGAACAGTTTCGCGGACAGGCAGCGCTATCGACTGATTTATATGGACTGGGCACAACGCTGCTGTTCTTGCTGACGCGAAAACCACCGTCAGAATTGCCCCAGCGTAAACTTAAGATTAACTTCCGTTCATGTGTGTCGCTGTCCAACCGATTTGCTAATTGGCTAGAGCGCATGATTGAACCTGTGGCAGACGATCGCTTTCACTCAGCAGCCGAGGCATTAGCTGTTATGACTGGAGAGCAGGCGATCGCCCCTGTTGCTCATTCAGTTCGTGATCGGCCAATGGGTAGTCTAGTCACGCTGATCAGAGAACCAGATCAATTAAGGGTAAACATTCCACCTTTATGGCTGCACAAGCCCTGGATTCAAGCGTCTACTCTATTTGTCGGTACTCTATTGGCATGTATATTTGCATACCTCATCTTGCTAGCAAGCCCTATTGTGATAACTGCAAAAATGGAAGGACTTGCAGTTTTACTGCTATATATAGTAATAGGACCGTTCGTGATAGCAATATTCCGTCCTGTGGCAAGTGGAGTGATACTCTGTTTATCGTTGTTTGCCTATCGTTTTCTCTGTAGTACCACCTCACAAATTCAGCTAAAAATGGACTCGGATCGCGTTCAATTGAAGCGCCGATCGTTTGGATTTTTGACTCGAACAATTCAAATTCCTTTCCATCAAGTCAGGGGAATTACACTAGAGGCGATCGGTCTGCTATTCAAAAAACAACTTGGTACGGTCTGTGTCTTGGAAACCTCTAAGAAAACCTATCGCTTTGGCTATTTTTTAACGGAACCAGAAAAAGCCTGGTTAGTTTCAGAAATTGATGACTTTATTCAAAAATCCAAAAAACGGCTTGAGTGAATCAGCTAGTGCGAGGAGTGAAAGTATTGATTCAACTAAAATTAAATGCGAAAAAGGGTAGTGCTAAACAGGTAGGCAACTGCTCAAACAACCGTTGAAACATCAGATATTTCCTTGCAAGCGTTGCGGGAACGAGTTCAAGAACTGTTGGATCAACTGACGTCGGAACAAGTGATGTCGGTTTCGTCCTACAACTTTATTTTAGAAGCACTTTTCTATGCAGCTTTACAATAAATTGGTATCAGCGAAATTTGTTTCTTCATGAACTAGAAGCATAATTTTGGTATCAAAGGCGAAAACCTCAATGAATTAGCGATAAGGGAATGTTTTAGTCTTTTATTGCATTTCTATCTAATGGCTTCTGTCTCTCCTGTCGATCGCTAATTGCCTTTTCCAGCAAAAACGCCACTAGATTTGAGAGCGATCGCTTCTCTTGATTCGCCCACTGCTCTAATTCTTCATAAACCGGATCTGGCAGATAAGTTGCCAATCGCTTCATCTGGCTTACCGTCAGTTCGTTCTCTGCAATCATAGAAAACCTTTATTTGCTTTAGCACAGATTGACCTGCAAACGTTCTGGTATGTTTTAAGTAGCTACAGAACTACTTATACATGCGAACACTAACTACTCTGCAAGCCCAACGGTTAGCTCGCCATTTGCTTGAATTGATCCTAGTGAGCAGGCTTGCAGGGGAAGAAGCTTTGAATCCTGACGATTTTTTCATGGAATGGATACCCAAGAAGTACGGCATTGCCTACGGGCAGAAGTCTGCTGTATGGGTGCAGGGCATCGATCGACCACTCACTTACCGACAGGCTTGCATTTGGGAGATTAAGCTGCACTTTCCCGATATTAAAGATGTCACGATCGACAAAGGTTGGGGCAAAAACTTCGAGAAATGCCCCTTCTACATTCCGCCATTTCTGGGAATTCTCGATAAGTGGTATCGAATTCTAGAAGTAGCAGGTAATCTCAATCCGTAAGTTATAGTAGTGAAATAACTACTTTTTATTTGCTTACTCTTGCGGAAAGCTCTACTGTTTTAAGCACCGACACCGCAAAACCTGGAGCTTAAACCATGATTATCCTGTTAGATGAGCAAGTCACCCTGCTGCTGCGGCTAATGAATGCCGTTGTGCAGGGCGAAAACTACTCAATTCGCGAATTTGAAGAGGCAGTTGATCTGCTCAGCAAAGCGACTACCTTGCAATGTCCGTTTGAGCAACAGTTCAGCCCGCAGCTTGGCACCGCTTTAGCCAGAGAAATCGTTGCTGCCCTCACAGGTCGAATTTAGTCGCGCAGATAGGGCGATCGACCTGGAAAAGCGATCACCCTATCTGGCAACTGCTTGCATTCTCACAACCTACTTCTGACCCATTGCCGGAATTGCTTAATGAGCTGATTTTCGCCATTACCGGGGTAGAGTGCTAAAAAACGCATGACATCTTCTGCCCTTAAAACAGGTAGGGCACTGCTGCGATCACACACCTGATATTCCCCCGCTTGCAGCAGGTAGATCGTTAGCGACCGCCCATCGTAGCGCCATATTTCTGGAACCTTGAGATCGGCATAGATTGAGAAGCGATTCAGGGAACTGGGAGTAATGTCAACTTCAACAGCTAAATCGGGAGGTGGGCATTGGTTCAAATCAATCTGGACGATGCCGCGTACCTGTGCCTCGTTTTGAATGTAGTAACACTGGTCTGGCTCCAAGCCTCTGGCTAAATCTTCGCGGTCGCAGGTGCGAGACCCCAAGCTGCGAATCTCCAGATCAAGTTCCTCGGTTGCTGCCTCAATCAAGCGACCCAGCGCCTTCTTAAACGTCTCGTGAGGATCAAGGGGCATACGAATTTCTAGCGTGCCACGATCGTAGGTGAGCCGCAGGATAGGCTCTGACTCAAAGTCACGGATCAGCGACTGATAAGATTGCCAGCTAATATTTCGCAGAATAACTCGATCAGGACTCTGAATTAAAGTTGTAGCCATAGTCGTCCAAGCTATCGTCGCCCCTGCCTGATGCCAAAGCTGAACAGTCGTTCTAAATTCTAACTGCCTCTCAAAATCCTTAGCGTCCTCGATCGTCCTCAAAAAAGATCTTGAAGACGACCCAGGCGATGGCTCCGACAATTACCACTCTGGCAAGCCATGCGGCAACCCGCAGTGCCACAATCACCGCCACGACGATCGCCAAAAATGTGGCAACTTTGGTCATTTTGCCGCGCCATTGCAGCAGTGACTGTCTGGCTGCTCGGTGTCTGATTGGATGCTGGAGTGGGGGCTGATTGATTTCAGCCTCTAGCTCTCGCAAGCGAATTGCATGTTCTCGCTCTTGCAGTTCCTGTTCGCGTCGCCGTAGTTCTTCTGGATTGTGTTGAGTCATCCGCGTTCCATCCGCTCAAGCAACGATCGAGAAATGCAGCCGTACTGCTTTACCATAGCTTTTTCTAGCAGCCAATCGCCAATCGCTAACAGCCTGCTGATTTGACCTGAATCGAGATGACCAGTTCGATAACGAGTCCCCTGCATCATATAGTGGAGAAGCCGCTCATTCTTAAACCATTGTGAAAGCAATTACCCTGCTGGGGTCTACCGGCTCGATCGGCACGCAAACGCTGGATATCGCCGCCCAGTATCCTGAGCAGTTCCGCATTGTTGGGCTAGCAGTCAGGCGCAACGGGCAAATGCTAGCCGCGCAAATTCGCCAGTTTCGACCGCAGATTGCGGCAATTTGTGATGCCGAACAGTTGCCGATCGTGCAGGCGGCGATCGCCGACCTTGACCCGCAGCCAATTTTGCTGTCAGGCGAAGCTGGTGTGACTGAAGTTGCCCGCTATGGAGATGCCGAAGTCGTTGTCACGGGAATTGTTGGCTGTGCGGGGTTACTGCCGACGATCGCGGCGATCGAAGCGGGCAAAGATATTGCTCTGGCAAACAAAGAAACCTTGATTGCGGGCGGCTCAGTTGTTGTGCCGCTGATTGAAAAACATGGAGTCAATCTGCTTCCGGCTGACTCTGAGCACTCCGCAATCTTTCAGTGTCTCCAGGGAGTGCCTGCGGGCGGCTTGCGGCGCATTCTCTTGACAGCTTCGGGCGGTGCCTTTCGCGACTTGCCGGTCGAACGGCTTGCCAGCGTCACCGTCGCTGATGCGCTCAAGCACCCCAACTGGACGATGGGACGCAAGATCACGATCGACTCTGCCACCTTGATGAATAAAGGATTGGAAGTGATCGAGGCACACTTCCTGTTTGGCGTGGACTATAACCATATCGAGATCGTGATTCACCCGCAGAGCATTATTCACTCGCTGGTCGAGCTAACCGATACCTCGGTGCTGGCGCAGCTCGGCTTACCGGATATGCGGCTGCCGCTGCTGTATGCGCTGTCTTATCCCGATCGCATTCCCACCAACTGGGAGCGGCTCGATCTGGTAAAAGCAGGCGATCTGACGTTTCGAGAACCCGATCATCAGAAGTATCCCTGTATGCAGCTTGCCTATGCAGCGGGTCGTGCCGGTGGCTCGATGCCAGCCGTGCTCAATGCTGCTAACGAACAAGCCGTTGAGCTATTTCTGAATGAGCAAATTCGCTTTCTCGACATTCCTCGCTTGATCGAGCAAGCCTGCGATCGACACCATGCCCACAATCGCAGTTACCCGACGCTAGATGACATTCTGGCTGCTGACCAGTGGGCACGGAGGGAAGTGTTGACAACCAGCCAGCAGGCGATCGTGGCATAAATGACTGACTTCTGCCTGCCTGTCTCCGAATTCCCCGCCTGTGGCAAGATTAAACATGGGATTTCTGCATCACGTCAGAAAACCGCTGCGGCACAGTGAAGTTGACTGCACGCTGCATTCTGTTGAGCACCGGTTTGAGCAGTTTTTTGAGTGGTTCTCATGGTTGATGCCTTAAAACGCTGGATAGCAGCAGGAAAAGTGGTGCTGGTAATGGCTCTGACAGCGGCGCTGCTGACGATCGGGCTGACAATCGGCTGGACACAGCCCACGATCGCGCTGCCTCAGGGCAATGCGATTACTGATGGCAAAGCGCTGCTGCGGTATGCGCTGCCGATCGACAATGAAGCCGTGCGGAAACTCCAATCGAGTCTTGAAGAAATTTCCACGCCGCTGCGAATTAGCAGAAAGCGGCTCAGCTCAATTAACGGCTATTTGACGCAGGCAGACCGAATTGTGTCGTCGCGTGCCACCGCTTTGCTTGCCAGTATCCCAGTCGATCGCCAGCCCACAGCCCAGGCGCTGATTGACCAGATTAAATCGGGCATTGCCGAGGTTCGCGCTGCTGTGGAAGCAGGCGATAAAGAAGCCATCTGGACGAAACGTGCAGAACTGCTGGGAAAAGTGGGACAGCTCGAAGAACTGATGATTGGAGAGTTTCCCTTTGAGGTGCCGCAGGAATACAGCAATCTGCCGCAGCTCAAAGGACGCGCAACGATCGCCATTCAGACCAGCAAAGGCGAGATGACAGTGGTTGTCGATGGCTACAGTGCTCCTGTCACCGCCGGAAACTTTGTGGATCTGGTGCAGCGGGGCTTTTATGACGGGCTAGCATTTACCCGCGCCGAAGACTCCTATGTGCTGCAAATTGGCGACCCACCCGGTAAAGACGAGGGATTCATCGACCCCGCCACCGGCAAATATCGGGCAATTCCTCTGGAAGTTTTGGTAAAAGGCGACAAAGCGCCGACCTATGGCATCACGCTTGAAGATGCCGGACGCTATCTTGATCAGCCGGTGCTGCCGTTTTCTGCCTATGGAGCACTGGCAATGGCGCGTCCCGGTGATGACCCCAACGGCGGCTCCTCGCAGTTCTTTTTCTTTCTGTTTGAACCCGAACTTACGCCAGCCGGATTAAACCTGCTCGACGGACGCTATGCTGTGTTTGGCTACGTTACCGAAGGCAAAGAGGTGTTAGAGAAGCTTAAGGCAGGCGACAAAATTGAGTCTGCTCGTGTCGTAAGCGGAACCGAAAATTTGGTTGAGCCGCAGCCAGCCTGAAGGCAAATCAATGCGGGCTTCTAGCCACAAAAGACAGCTATGCCGGAAAGCCCCGTGCGAGTGCAAGACCTGGGAGAGCAAGGACTTTTAGCCAAAGTTCAGCAGTTTTGCCC
>Ga0224723_1000901_pt1 | contig 19325 bp, 17 predicted proteins | sample Balambano_FR2_Me_FD_161647 | JGI IMG/M metagenome (GOLD analysis project Ga0224723, IMG submission 161647) | Freshwater sediment microbial communities from Lake Towuti, South Sulawesi, Indonesia - Balambano_FR2_MetaG | ecosystem: Environmental > Aquatic > Freshwater > Lake > Sediment | place...
GCATGGCCCTCCCGCAAACCACCAACCAAACCGCTCGGGAGGGCCGGGGAGGGCATGGCCCTCCCGCAAACCACCAACCAAACTCTTTCACTTGTATCAAGCAATCTAAAGAAGTAAGGCTGGCAACGCGTGCGCGGATTATTCTCAACACCTGACGAAACGATCTTTCAAGGGCGAACGGACGACAACATCGAGCTGCTCAAGGCCTGGGCCGGCACAACGCTCGCCTACGGCGTCTTTATCACCGGCTCGCAGAACATCATCGGCAACTTCGGCGGCCTGATTCAGAACCTGATCATCGCCGCAATCGTCTGTGGGCTTGGCTTCGTCCTGCACGAGCTGGCCCACCGCGTCGTTGCGCGCAACTTCGGCGCACAGGCGCACTTCGTCGCCAATATGCAGATGCTGCTGATCTCGCTGCTGATCGCCTTTATTCCGTTCGGCTTCTTCTTCGCCGCGCCCGGCGCGGTCTGGCATCGTGGCTACCTCACCGACCGCCAAAGCGGACTGATTGCGCTCGCCGGCCCGGCCACGAATATGGTTCTGGCGGTCGTGTTCCTGCTCCTCGCGCCGTTCGTCTTCGTCTTCGTCTCCCAAGCGAACTGGATTGTGGATCTGTTCTTCATCGGCGTCAGCCTGAACGCCTTTCTTGGCCTGTTCAACATGATCCCCGCCGGCCCGTTCGATGGCGCGAAAGTGCTGCAGTGGAGTCCGCTCTACTTCGGCATCACGGTGGTGATTGGCGTGCTGCTCACGTTCGTGATCGCCAGCCAGAGCGCCCTGATCGCGATCTGGAGTTTCGTCGTCAACCTGATCGGTGGCTAGAACCGAGGTTGCCCGACCTCATGCGCTGTCCCATTGCGCGTTGAGCGTTCTCGTGAGGAACGCTCAACGCGCAACGGGAACGTGCGCGAACCTTGCTGAAGAGGAGAACGTCGTCATGGCACGCACACCCCTGCTGGCCGGAAACTGGAAGATGTACAAAAGCGTCGCCGAAGCGGTCGAGCTGGTCGAGGCGTTGCTAAACAACCTCGGCGATCTGTCCGACCGCGAGGCGCTGATCTGCCCACCCTTCACCGCGCTGCACGCTGTTGGCAAGCTCGTCGCTGCCACCCCGCTCAAGCTCGGTGCCCAGAACATGTACGTCGAGCCGCAGGGCGCCTTCACCGGCGAGACCGCCCCGACCATGCTGAAAGAGGTTGGCTGCAGCTACGTGATCGTTGGCCACAGCGAGCGCCGCCAGGTCTTCGGCGAGCGCGACGAGCTGATCAATAAGAAGGTGCAGGTCGCCTTGGCGAATGGCCTGCGGCCGATTCTGTGCGTCGGGGAGACCAAGCCCCAGCGTGACTCTGGCAATGCTGAGGAGGTCACACTCGGCCAGGTACGTGCCTGCCTCGGGGGTGTTTCGGACGCACAGATGAACGATGTCGTGATCGCCTACGAACCAGTTTGGGCGATTGGCACCGGTGCCACCGCAACACCCGCCGATGCCCAAGCGATGCACGCCGCCATACGCAGTGCGCTCGCCGAGCTATTCGGTGCCGAGACGGCCGATAGCGTTCGCATCCAGTACGGCGGCAGCGTCAAGCCAGATAACATCGATGAGTTGATGGCCCAGCCAGATATCGACGGCGCACTCGTCGGCGGTGCCTCACTCAAAGCCGAAAGCTTCCTACGGATCGTCCAGTTCCAATAAATGGCATGAGGATAACGGCAGCGGGGCGGCTTGCAAGCCGCCCCGCTGCCGTTATCCTCATGCCATGATTCAGATGCCGTCCCGTAGCGCGTCCGAGGCCAGCGTCCGCAGTAGCGTGAGCGGCACCGGTTTGGTCAGGCAGTGATCCACCTGCAGCCGCATTGCCGCGTCCATCAGATCGGGCGAGTGATAGGCGGTAATAAGGATGATTCGCGCCGGGATATGCTGCTGCCGCACATGCGCGATCAGCGCCAGTCCGGTGTCGGCTGGCATATGATAGTCCGTCACAATCAAGTCCGGGGTGTTCAGCGCCAGCCAGTCGAGGGCCTCGCGCACCGATGCGACCGTGATAATCTCCTGGTCGTCATCGAGGGCGCGGAGGGCTTGCTCAAGCATCAGGCGCTGGTTGGCCTCGTCGTCTACGATGAGAATGGAACGTGGAGACATCACGTAAACCCCGACCGATGCATTGCTGAAGCGTCGCCGCTCGAAGCACAGCATACTCCACGCCCCCTCGCTTGCACCACGCAATACAGCATCGGAATGTTGGCGGGGCTGTAACAATGCTCGGCGTTTGACGAGGGTGCGCGCTACGTGATACACTTCACGAGACAACGCTCTGCTACGCGGCCGGAACGGCATCGTGCGTGTTCCGGTCTTTTTGTGTCCCGCTTCTCTGCGCCTCGCCGTCCGCATCGCATAGTGCCGCGCTCCGTTCGCAACTTCCCTCCCCTCGATTCGTTGTATAGGATGGGTTGCGTCTCTCAGGGGCGGTTCAGCACGGCGAGCGCGAAAGTGTGCTACCATGTGCTGAAATGCAAAGGTGTGATTGCCTCCCCTGTCAGCCGGGCGCTCCGGCAGCACTGCCGCCCGGCAGAGTCAGCTGCTCAGCAAAAGTGAGGAATAGAAATCTATGGTGAAGAAGGTCGAGGCCCCAACCCAGATGCCCTCTGGCGTGCGCGAACAGGAGCTGCCGCTCGTCGTGCTCGGCGAGATGGTGATTATGCCGCACATGACGGTTCCGCTCCAAGTGGGGCAGGGCAAGTCGTACCGGGCAATGGAATTCGCCTGGGACGGGGATCGCGAAGTGCTGCTGATCTTTGTCTCCGAGAGCGAGATCGAAAGCTACAAGAGCGGCCAGCCACAGCAGCTCCCGCCAGTCGGCGTGATCGCACGCCTCGAGGAGTTTATCAAGCTCCCGGACGGCACGGTTCGGATCATTTTGGAAGGTCTGACCCGCGCCCACGTTCGGAGTGTGGTGCAGTCCGAGCCGTTCTACCGCGTTCGCTCCCAGGTGATCGAAGACCCCGAGCCGAACGGCATGGAGGTCGAGGCGCTGATGGAGACGGTCAAGCAGCAGGTGGACGAGTTCGTGGATCATCTCGGCGAGGTGCCGCAGGACGCCGTGGCGTTTGTGCACCGGATCGAGAAGCCCGGCCACCTCGCAGACATCGTTACCTACGCACCGGCGTTCGAGTTTGCTGAGCGGCTCGATATTCTCAATGAGCTTGACCCGGTCGAGCGCCTGCGAAAGGCCTATCTCCTGCTTGCGCGCCAGCTTGAGCTGCTCAAACTGCGTCAAAAGATCCAACAGGATACCAAAGAGGTACTGGATCAGGGCCAGCGCGAGTACTTTCTGCGCGAACAGATGCGAATCATCCGCCGCGAACTCGGCGAGGACGACGAGCTTGACGACCCGATCGACGAGCTGAAACGCAAGATCGCGCAGCTCGATGCTCCGGAGTACATCAAGGATCAGGCCACCCACGAGGTCAAACGCCTCGCCCAGCAGGGCATGAACAGTCCCGAAGCGGGCGTCATCCGCACCTATCTGGACTGGATTTTGAATCTGCCTTGGGCCGAGGAGCAGCTGCAGGAGATCAGCATCACCGAGGCCCAGAAGGTGCTGGACGAAGACCACTATGGGCTGGAAAAGGTCAAGGAGCGCATCCTTGAGTACCTCGCAGTGCGCAAATTAGCTGGCCCCAAGATGCGAAGTCCAATTCTGTGCTTCGTCGGGCCACCCGGCGTTGGCAAGACCAGCCTCGGGCGCTCGATTGCCCGTGCGCTCGGCCGCCAGTTCGTTCGCACAAGCTTGGGCGGCATCCGCGACGAGGCCGAGATCCGTGGTCACCGCCGCACCTACATTGGCGCACTGCCGGGCCGGATCATCCAGGGCATGAAGACGGCCAAGTCGCGCTACCCGGTCTACATCCTCGACGAGATCGACAAGGTCGGGCAAGATTTCCGCGGCGATCCCACGTCGGCGCTGCTGGAGGTGCTCGACCCGGAGCAGAACGGTACCTTCTCGGATCACTACCTGGAGATCCCCTACGATCTGTCGCAGGTGGTCTTCATCGCCACAGCCAATCAGATCGAGCCGATCCCTGGCCCGCTGCGCGACCGCATGGAGATCATCGAGATCGGCGGCTACACCGAGGACGAGAAGCTCGGCATCGCCCGCGGCTTTCTGATGCGGAAGCAGCGCGAGTTTCACGGTCTGACGCTCGAGCAACTCCAGATCAGTGATGAGGCGTTCCTGAAGCTCGTGCGCGAGTACACCCGCGAGGCGGGCGTTCGCAACTTGGAGCGCGAGATCGCCAGCCTGTGCCGCAAGACGGCCCGTAAGATTGCCGCCGCTTCGGACACCGGCGAGACATCCGATATGATTACTATCCAACCCGACGACATCGCAACCTACCTTGGCCCGGAACGCTTCACCTTTGGCCTCGCCGAGGAAAAGGACGAAATCGGTGTTGCCACGGGTGTGACGTGGTCGCCAACTGGTGGGGATGTGCTCTCGATCGAGGTGCTGCCGGTGAAGGGCAAGGGCAACATCCAGCTCACCGGGCAGCTTGGCGAGGTGATGAAGGAGTCGGCGCAGGCAGCGCTTTCCTACGCCCGCTACCGTGCTGAGCAACTTGGCGTGGACCCGAGCTACTTCGATACGCACAACATCCACATCCATGTGCCAGAGGGCGCGGTGCCGAAAGATGGCCCTTCGGCGGGAATCACGCTCACAACAGCTTTGATCTCGGCGATGACGAACAACCCGGTGCGGCGCGATGTGGCGATGACCGGCGAGGTGACGCTGCGCGGCAAGGTGCTGCCAATCGGTGGATTGAAGGAGAAGACTCTCGCTGCTCACCGCGCCGGGATCAAGACCTTTATTCTGCCAAAGGACAACGCCAAAGATATCGCCGAGCTGCCCAAGAAGGTTCGCGAGGAGCTTCAGCTGATCCCGGTCTCGTCCATGGACGAGGTGCTGAAGATCGCGCTGACCCGCTAACATACCCCGATCAGAAGAGCGTGCGCCGTGTGAGCGGTGTGGTGTTGCACACCACACCGCTCACACGGCGCACGCTCTTTGAACAACGCTAGAGCGGATCCATCCCCTCGGCGGCGGCGGCTTCAATAATACGCCGCAATTCATCTGGTGGAACGTTGCGGCCGCGGTCACGATACCAGCCATAGAACCAGCGGACGTTGTTGCGAAAGGCAGTGATGGCTTCGCTCTCGGTGAGCGGTGGGAGTTTTTCGCGCAGCAGCCCGATCACCAGCTCGCGGTCAGGAGTGTTAAGCTCGGGGGTGCTGGCAAGAATGCGCTCGGCGCGCAGGAAGAAAATTTCGCGCTCAAGTGCCGGGAACTCGTCATCGATCTGCCGGATATTGCCGAGGTAGCAGATCGTGCGCTGGCGTGGCGTCTCGCGCGCATCACGGTAGCTCTCGACCAGATACGCATCGTGGAAGATGACGTTGGCAGTCGTAGCATTTTTGTGCTTCCGCACAATCCAGCGAATATACATCGGCGATCCTGCGTACTGAGGACGGCGGATGCTTAAGTATACACGTTCCAACCAGGGAGCTGACGTCGGTTGATCCCTCCCCCCCACACACCATCCGCTGTGGCAAGCTCGTCTTCAAGCGGGTGCCACAGATCGGTAACATCGCGAGCGCGCAGAAGCTGACCGAGAGTGGTTGCGATAAACGTGACGCGCCGCAAACGTCGGCTCGGAAGCGGCACCGGGAGCGGCTGGAGCGCACCGAGTGCTACGCGGTAGTACTGATCTGCAGCACGCGGGTGATATTCCTGATCGGGCAGTAATTCGCGCCGCGTGGCAATCGCAATTCCTGTGATTGGCGCGAGCCAGCGAATGCTACGCCCCTCGCTGCCAAAGGCACCGGTTTGATACAGCGCCAGCCACTCGGCGGCAAGATCGCGCGGTGCGCGGGCAAGCGGAATGCGATACCACCCCTCACGACGTATGAGCGCCAACTCTGTTGGCTGTGTTACCACCGCAACAAGGGCGCGCGCCTCGCTGTCAGACTCGTCAAGCACCGGCATTAGCACACCCTTTCCGCTAGCTCAGGCGCGTAGCGGCGCACATCCTCGCGCAACCGCAACAACGCTAAATCCCCAGCCTTAGCTTCAAGCATGACATCGAACAACGGCAGGCCACGCGCAGACCGCAGCAAACTCGCAAACTCAAACGGGTTGATGTAATCGGCGTGCTGGCCGTGGCGCGGTGGAATCACTCGTGCGGCACTGCCTCGCTGCGCCGGTGCGAGATGTGCTTCGGTTCGTTGGGTACTGAAGTGAACCTCGGCTCGCACATGCTGTGGCCACGTCGCAAGCGCTAACCCGAGCGCCTCGGCGAGCGCCAGACGCTCAGGATTATGGAGCTGGAAGTGGAGCGCATCGAAGACAAGCGGTGTGCCAACGCACTCGTAGAGCCACAGCAGATCAACAAGGCTGACGTTCTGTTCATCCTGTTCGACAGCTACACGCGCCAGAATCGCTGTTGGGAGACGTGCCAGCGCGGCCGCGAAGCGCTCAAGAACCGCCTGCACACCGCCAACGGCACCACCGATGTGGAGAACAATCACCGCTTCCGAACCGCACTCGAGCGCATCGAGCACTCGCGCATGTGCAATCACTTCTGCGAGTGCATGGTCGGCAACATCTGCATTGGCGCTCCCAAGCGCGACGTGCAGCTTGGGATGAATGCTGAGCCGCATCCCCGCCTCTCGTGCGAGAGCAGTAACTGAGGCTATCAGCCGCTCGCACACGCGCCCTCCTTCCGCCGCAAGCTGCGAACCAAGGTCGGCAGGAAGCCGGTAGTAGCGAATCTGCTGCTCCTGCAGGTAGATCAGAGCATCGCGCACCTGCACCAAACGTACGCTCGCCGGCACACTCCTGCGGCGATTGTCTGGCACGAGCCGAGGGCGCCCAAGTATTTTTGTGGCAACGCCAAGGCGAATCATAATTCACACACGAATACGGTACCTTTGAAGTGTAACACCACTTCACCTCTCTGTCAAGTTCGTATCACAACAATCAATAGCATCGCAGATGGCATCCAAATACGTCAGTGTACAAACAACAATATATGAACAATTATTCATTGCATATACTACAAGATTATCATCTGGCGAGATAACGAATAGTTCACTTTGACCTTGACAATAGTCTAACTGATTTTGATGCCGCGGCTACTTGATTACCCACTACCTTGTTGCTACACTAAGCGCAGTCAAACGACCTTGCCATCTATGTATAGACACACATCACGCAGACTATTTAATTAACGAAGCTCGGGTTTTCGCATCATTTCGTCGCAGACCAATGAGCTAGCAAGACGAGGACGACACATGAACCTACGCAACTACATTGCCGTTCTGCGGCGGAGGCGCTGGATCATTGCAGTGACCATCATCACCGCAGCTATCGTCGGGGTGGTTGGTGTGCTGCTCATCCGGCCGGTCTACACAGCAAGCTCGACGTTGCGCTTCACCCCACGTGGCATCACGATGGATTACGGCATGCTTGAATACGCCGTGCGGCTCAAGAACACGTTCGCCGATTTGGCGGTGAGCGACCCAACCTTGATGGAAGTCGAGCGCCGGCTTGGTGTCGAGGTGGCCGGACGCGATCTGCGCGACGCCATCATTGTCGAGTTTCCGTCAAACAACGAGTTGATGAGCGTGACTGCACGCGACAGCGATCCGAACACAGCGGCAAACATTGCCAACACCGTCAGTGCCATTCTGATCGAGCAGAGCCAGGCATCGCGCGGAGGGCGCTCGTTCACGCTGGATCTGATCGCGCCCGCCATCCCACCAGAGCGAGCGAGCATTGTCACGAGCCTGATCTCGATCATCGCGATTGCGGTCATCAGCCTCATCGCCGGCCTTGGGCTTGCGCTCCTGATGGAAAGCCTTGATCGGCGCGTCCACACCGCTGAGCAGGTTGAAGATATCACGCGCATGCCGGTGCTGATTCAGGTACCGAATTTCCGGAGCCGCAAGAGCGGGTACATCACAGGGGAAGGGTCGGGCGAAGCCGAGGCATTCCGCCAGCTCCGCACACTGTTGCATGTTCGCAAGAACAGCCCGCCGCATAAGCTGATCGCCATCACAAGCGCTGCCCCTGGCGAGGGCAAGTCCTTGATTGCAGCCAACCTCGCACGCAGCTTTGCAATGCTCGGGCAACGGGTGGTGCTCGTAGATTGCGACCTGCGCCGACCAAAGTTGCACGAGATCTTCCACCTTCCGAATGATGTCGGCGTTAGCAACGTGTTGAAGTCGCAGGTTGAGGTCGGCGCTGCGCTGCGCCACGTCCCGAGCCACAATCTGTATGTTCTGCCGAGTGGCCAACTTCCCAACAACCCTGCCGAGCTGCTCGGCTCGCCGGCTGCACAGGGGTTGTGGAAACAGCTCGGCGAGCGGTTCGACCTTGTCCTGCTCGACTCGCCCGCGTTTCTCGCGGTGACGGACGCAATGCTGCTGGCAACACAAGCCGATGGTGTGCTCTTCGTTGTTCGCTATGCACATTCAAATAGCGAGAGTGTCCGCACTGCATACACCCAACTCGCCACGGTTGGTGCGAACGTGATCGGCATCATCGCCAATGGCGCTGACCAGAACCCGGTGTACCAGTACTACAAGAAGGCGTAGCAATCTTGCCCGCCGCGACAACGCAGAGAGGACAGCCATGAGCACCATACTCCCCGCGGCTCGATCTGACCGGCAGTGGTACTTCTTCGTTAAGCGGTTTACGGATGCGCTGATCGCGGCGATCCTGCTCATCCTCTTCGCTCCGGTGATGCTTCTGGTGGCACTCGTTGTCAAGCTTGACTCGCGCGGCCCGGTGCTCTTCGCCCAAGAGCGGGTAACGGCCCGGCTGCGCTTCGAGAACGGGAACCCGGTGTGGGAGCGGCGTACCTTCCGCCTGTTCAAGTTCCGCTCGATGTTCCACAACTCCGACCCGGCACTGCACAAAGCCTACATCGAGGCCAGTATCAAGAAGGACGAGGCGACGATGCAGCAACTCGAGGGCGGTGCCGCCGGCGTCCGCAAGATCGCCCGCGACCCACGCATCACGCGCGTCGGCCATTTTCTGCGCAAGAGCAGCCTTGACGAGCTGCCGCAGCTCTGGAATGTTCTGATTGGTGATATCAGCCTCGTCGGGCCGCGCCCTGCCATCCCGTACGAAGTGGATATGTATAAGCCCTGGTACCACCAGCGCCTCGCAACGATGCCGGGCATCACGGGGTGGTGGCAGGTGACCGCTCGCAGCAAGGCTGGCTTTGAGGAGATGATCGAACTGGACATCTGGTATGTCGAAAATCAGTCGCTCTGGCTGGATCTCCGCATCCTGCTGCTCACGCCGATTGTCGTCCTGTTCGCCCGCGGCACCGCCGTCTAACGAACGTGACCCACACGTGGAGGAACACAATGAAGCCTGTTCGAATGGGAGTGATCGGTTGTGGCTACTGGGGGCCGAACCTGATCCGCAATATCGTCGAGGCCCCGAGCGTTGAAGCGATTGGCGTGGCTGACCTGAACCAGCAGCGGCTGGCAACCATCAGCACGCGCTTCCCGGACGTTCACACGACAACCGACTACCGCGCGCTGCTGGCGATGGGTGCCGATGCCGTCATTATTGCAACGCCGCCATCCACCCACTACGCCATCGCGCGGGACTGCCTCCTGCATGGCGTCCACGTTCTGGTCGAGAAGCCGTTGGCGCTCAACAGCATCGATGCAGAAGATCTGGTGACTATCGCCGCCGATCGTGATCTGGTGCTGATGGCGGGGCATACCTTCGAGTACAACGCCGCCGTCCATGAGCTCGGACGGCTGATCGAGACCGGCGAGCTGGGTGATATCGGCTATATCGACTCGGTGCGAACCAACCTCGGTCTGTACGACCTGCGCCTGAACGCGCTGTGGGATCTGGCACCGCACGACATCTCGATCATCCTGTATCTGCTCGGCCACGACCTCACGACGGTGCGGGCGTGGGGAACCGACTCCAGCTTCGATGGAGTCCACGACAACATCTACATCAACATGCAGTTCGCCTCGGGCATCCAGGCTAACGTGCGCGTAAGCTGGCTGGATCCGGTCAAGGCCCGGCGCATGACGGTGGTCGGCAACCGGCGCATGGCAGTCTACGACGACATCGAGCCAGTCGAGAAGATCCGCGTGTATGACAAGGGTGTGGAGCGCCGGCAGAATGTGGGCATCGGCGAGTCGCCGATTGCGTACCGCCAAGGGGAGACCTACGCCCCGCGGATCGAGTTCGTCGAGCCACTGCGCCAGGAGGTTCAGCACTACGCCGAGTGCATCCGTCACGGTCTGCTGCCGCGCACCAATGGAACGGTTGGCTTGAACGTCGTGAAGGTGCTCGAGGCTGCCGAGTGGTCGCTGCGCCATAATGGAGCTTCGCGCCCGGTCACGCTTGAGTCGGTCGGCGTGCTCGCGCAGGCCGTCGGCGATGCGCGACAAGCAGCCTAACGCTCAATCATTGCTGCCCGCATTACAGCACAGAGAGGAGCTTCTCATGGCGATCGCTTTCGTCGACCTGCGATCACAGTATTTTGAGATCAAGGATGAGGTGGATAGCGCGATCTCGGAGGTTCTGCACCGGGGCGACTTCATCCTGGGACAGGCAGTTCACACATTCGAGGAGGCATTTGCCGCCTACTGCGGTGCCCAGCATTGTGTTGGCGTGGACTCCGGCCTGACGGCAATTGAGATCATTCTGCGGGGCTACGGCATTGGGGAAGGGGACGAGGTCATCTCGGCCGCCAACACTTTCCACTCGTCGGTGCTTCCAGTGCCGACTGTGGGGGCAAAGATCGTGCTGGTCGAGGCCGACCCAGATACCTACACGCTTGACCCGGCGCAGGTCGAGGCGGCGATCACGCCGCGGACGCGGGCAATTATCGCCGTTCACCTGTACGGCCACCCGGTGGACATGGATCCGCTGATGGAGATTGCCAACCGGCATGGCCTGAAGGTGATCGAGGATACGGCGCAGGCGCACGGGGCGCTCTACAAGGGTCGCCGCGTCGGTAGCCTGGGGCACGCTGCAGCGTTCAGCTTCTACCCGACGAAGAACCTCGGCTGCTATGGCGACGGCGGTGCGGTTGTGACCGATGATGCCGCGCTTGCCAACAAGGTGCGGATGCTGCGCAACCTCGGCCAGCGGGTGCGAAACAATCACGAGTTCCGCGCCGGCAATCACCGCCTCGACACCATTCAGGCAGCGGTGCTCAATGTCAACTTGCCGCGCTTGGACGAGCGCAACGCCCGACGCCAGGAGGTGGCGGCCTGGTTCAACCAAGCGCTGGCGGATGTTCCAGTCGTGAGGCCGCTCGTCAAGGAGTGGGCCGAACCGGTCTACCATCTGTACGTCGTGCGGGTGGCGAACCGTGAGGTGCTCCAGGCACACCTCGCCAAAGCGGGCATCCCGACGGCAATCCACTACCCGGTGCCGATCCATCTTCAGCCGGCGTTCGCCGACATCGGCTACGCGGCGGGGGCTTTCCCGCAGTCCGAGGAACAGGCCGGCCAGATCTTGTCGCTGCCAATGCACCCCTCGATCACATACGCGGATGTTGAGGCGATTGCAGCATCAATCCGGGAGTTCTATCAGGGCCAGGAGGCCGAGCACCCCGATCTGGTGCAGGCGATCTAGGTACAGACTCATACGCGGCCTGGCCGCGCAGGCACAGGAAGTATGACTCGATCAATCACATTCAGGAACCCCTCGGCATATGTCATAGCGGCGCTTGTTGGGATTGCCATTGGTGGCATGAGCCTGATAGCGCCGCTGGCAGCTGCTGCGGCCGTAGGCGGGGTAGCCTTCATACTGACGGTGCTGCGCTACCCGATCGTCCTGTGCTATGTGATGGTCGCAGCTATCACATTACTGTCAGGAGTACCACGCGGCCGAATCGTGCCGATGCTTCGTCTAAACGAGCTGTTGCTCGTGCTGTCGGTCGGAATGGCGTTCGTGATGGTGCTGGTCAATCGCGACCTGGCACGTAACCTGAAGCGATCCTCGTTTGTCACGGTTGCGTTGATTGTGCTGCTGATTGGCACCGTGTTCGTGCCAGTCGCGTATCAGTATGGTGCTGGGCGACCAGCGTCGATCGACGCAATCATGGATATGACCTCGCCGGTCAAGTTCTTTCTGCTGTTCCTGCTCTTTGCAACGATCCCACGTGGGCCAAAGGACTGGCGTCCGCTGATCACCTGGATTGTGATCTGCGCTGCGCTCGTCTCAGTGGTTGGCCTGCTCCAGGCAGCACGGGTCGGCCCGGTGCTTAGTCTGATTGGCAATTGGTATGCATCGGAGCACACGGCGGCGAGCCTCGACTCAGTCGATGGCCGGGTTACGTCGCTGCTGGGGGCGTGGAACTCACTCGGCATGCTTTTGATGATGGCACTTGCACTTGGCTGGGCGGCGTTGCAAGTGGAGGATCTGCGCTCGTACCGGCTCGTCATCGGCGGCGCGTCCGCCATTTCGTTTCTCTGCCTTGTCGCAAGTGGCTCATTTGCTGGACTGGCAGGAACCGTCATGAGCATTGCGATGATCGAGATGCTGACGAACCCGCCAGCGCGAACGATTAAGCGTCTGCTCATAGCGAGCAGCGTGGCCGTCGGCGGAGTCATCCTGGCCTTACCAGTTATTGGCACGGTTGTTCTGGGCCGACTGGAGTATCAGTTCGGAGATGGCAATCTGCTGCCCAGCACGTTCGTGTATCGGTTCTGGATCTGGGAGGATGTGTTCTGGCCATCGATTGTCGCCAACCCGTTGCTGGGCACATCGCTGGATATTCCGGCGCACTTCCGATGGCTGTATGCCGAGAGCCACTACATCTCGCTCCTGTTCCGCTTCGGGCTGGTTGGCATGCTGACGCACCTGCTGTGGTCGGGGCTGATGCTTGCCTGGCTGCTGCGCTGGGTTCGCAATGGTGACAAGCTAACACGTATGATGGCGGCGGCAGCCTTTGCGACGCTGGTCTCGCTGCTAATCGCAAGCCTGACCAACGAAGTGTTTCTCTTCACCGGATGTATCGACTATCTCTGGATCCTGTTTGCTGTCGTCGCGGCGAGAAAGGAGACTGTACCATCATGAAGCAGCCATCTGGAATAGCAGCAGTGTTCTGGGGGCCGCACTCGCGACACACCGAGGAGATGGCGCAGCGTCTTGGCGCGACGTTCCACCCGATCCCATCGTTCAGCTGGCGCAGGCGCGCCTACCTGGCACCGGCGAAGTACGCAGTTCAGCACGCCAAGACGATTCGTGCGCTGAGCGAGCGCCGGCCAGCAGCTGTATACGTCATTATCCCGCCGACGTTTGCTGCGTTAAGCGTCTACACGTACTGCCGCTCAGCTGGAATCCCATTCGTGATGGATGTGCATGGCCACTCGCTCACCTCGAAGAAGTGGGCATGGACAGCGCCGCTGCAAAAATTTCTGGCAAAGCGGGCGTTGGCGACGGTGGTTGACCAACGCATGTACCAACAGACGTTCGACTCAGCCGGGGCGCGGACGATTGTCTTGGAGCGTGCGCCGCTCGGCGTAGCGAAGGACTCGCTCCCGGAGACAGCCACCAGCGACCGCTTCACCGTTACGATGGTGTGCATCTTCGCTTCGGATGAGCCAGTGGATGTGGTGGTTCAGGCGGCGCGGCAACTGCCGCGCGTCCAATTCGCAATCACCGGTGATACCGCCAACGCCCCGCGCGGGTTGGTCGAGGGTGCGCCAGCAAACGTGACGTTTACGGGCTACCTCAAGGGTAACGCCTACTGGCAGCAGCTGCACACCTCGCGGGCGGTGATGACGCTGACGACCGAGCCGTACTCGCTGCTTTCGGGAGGGGTTGAGTCGATGGCGCTCGGCAAGCCGACGATCGTCTCACGCACGCCGCTGCTGCAGGAGTACTTCACCAAAGGTACTGTGTTCGTCGAGCACACGACCGAAAGCATCGCTGCCAGTGTACGGGCGGTGCAGGAGCAGGAGCAGCAGCTGATCGCTGAGATCAGCCAGCTTGCGTACGAGAAGCGTACCCGCTGGGAGAACTCGCTCTGTGAGCTGAAGGATCTGATCGCCAAGACATCGCAGCCAGCGCCGCTGACAACTCAGAACGGCGTCCATCCAAGGAGCACCCTGTGAGTGACAGTAGCTTCATCCGAATCGCACCCAGCGTCACGCTTGGGAAAGATGTCAAAATCTTCTGCTTCGTCAACCTGTACGGCTGTACGATCGGAGATGAAAGCAAGATCGGCGCGTTCGTCGAGATTCAGAAGGGCGTGACGATTGGCAAGCGCGTGAAGGTTTCCAGCCACACCTTTATCTGTGAGGGTGTGACGATCGAGGACAACTGCTTCATCGGGCACGGTGTGATGTTCACCAACGACATCTATCCGCGCGCGACGACCGACGACGGCGAGCCGCAGACCGAGGCAGACTGGCAGGTCGTGCCGACGTTCGTGAAGCGTGGGGCCTCGATCGGCAGTAACGCGACGATCCTGTGTGGTATCACGATTGGCGAGGGCGCAATCATCGGCGCTGGTGCAGTGGTGACCAAGGACGTCCCACCGCGCACGGTGGTTGCCGGAAACCCGGCGCGGGTGCTGCGCGAGCTGTAGAGCTGATTGAAGGCGCTGACGGGCGGATGATCCGATGCTACGGGGGTTAGCTCAGCATATGCAGTACAGCGTCTTCGTGGGAAAAGTGCGCCACCGGCTCGGGCGACTCGACTGGAGTCTGATCCGCGGTTCGGCGATCATCACCGTCGGCACCACCCTGGCGCGCTTGCTTGCGATGGCGTACTGGCTCATTCTAGCGCGGGCGCTGACCCCTGAAGGCTATGGATTCGCCCAGTACGTCATCACGCTCGGCACACTCGCCGCCATCCTGACGCACCCGCTCGGCCAGCACGTCTTCGCCCGCTATATCGGAAAGCATCGTGACGATCCAGAGCAACTCGCACAAGTTCTCAGTAACCTGACGGCACTCCTGATCGGGGTGTTCGTCCTGAGCGTCGCTGTGACGGTGCCAATCCTGATTGTGATCGAGCGGCTGAATCTGGGCGTGCTGATGACCTTTTTCGGAATCACGTTGTACTATATCTACTGGGGCATCGCGAGCGGTTTCCAAGCGCCGGGGCGGCTCATGGCCGTGACGTTAGGCAGCAACTTGCTCCAACTCGTCGCGACATATGCGTTGATCGAGGGGTTTGGCGTACACGACCCACAGGCGCTCGTCATTTACGGGCTTGCCTACGTGCCGGTCGTGGTAGGAGCGCAGCTGCTTCGACCGCTTCCGGTGCGGCTTGCGCTTGGTTATGTTCGGCGGGCGGTGCTAAGCGAAGTACTCCGGTTCTCGTGGCCGATCTGGCTGTCGCACATCAGCTTCACGATTGGCCTTTCTCTGCCAATCTTGATGCTAGAACATTATGCAGGAAGCACGGCGGTTGGTATCTTCTCGCTGGCGAATACGCTGACGGCGTTGTTTGGCGTGGTAAGTCTTGGGCTGACGACACTGCTGATGCCGAAGATCGCTGGAATGCCACGCGAGCGGCACCTGGGAATGCTGATGCGTTCGCTGGTTGTCCTCATGGTGATCAATGGCCTGACGCTCATCGCATATGTGCCACTCGTCCAGTGGTTCATCCCGCTTGCATTCGACACGGCCTACCTGAGCAGCGCAAGCACGTACTTCTTCCTGGCACTTGTGGCAATTCTTGCCGGCGTCAACGGTCTGTTCACAGCGGTGCTGGTTGGCGGCGGGCAGGTTCGGCTAGAGGCCGCCGGGCGGACGCTCAACCTGCTTGTCACCGCGCTCGCAGGTTGGCTGCTTGTGCCGAGCTATGGCGTTGAGGGCGCGGCCACGGCGATGTTTGTCGGCACGCTTGTGTCGATTCTCCTGTATATCGCGATGATCGGGTATAGCGCGCTACGAGAACGACGCACGGCTGGGCAGAAGGCTAAGGAGCATTCCGATGCAGGTGCTGTACTTCATCCAAACCCACAAGAACCTGGCGCAGATCCAGCGGCTCGTTCGCACGATCAAGCGCAGCAGCCCATCAGCAACGGTGGTTATCAGCCATAATCGTGATGGCGTGTGGCTGAGCGAAGATACCTTCGCAGACCTCGAAGATGTCCACCTGCGCTTCGTGGATGGCGTGCTGCTGGCAGACTACTCGCTCCAGCAGAGTTTGCTTGAGGGGATGGAGTGGGTGCATGGGCGTGGCCTGCGGTATGACTGGTTCGTACGGCTGTCAGGGCAGTGCTACCCGACGCAATCGCTCACAACCTTCGAGCGCGTGCTGGCCACCACGGAGTACGACGGGTTCATGTTGCACCACGACCCGTTCGCGAACGACTCGAGCAACCCATGGGGCAAGCGCGACGGCGAGGCACGCTGCCTCTACCATTATCGGCGGCTGACAAAGCAGACACCGCGCGAGCCAGTGCGAAAGGCGCTCGTTATCCCGCGCCGGATCGTGAACAGCGTCCAGCCATTTGTGCGCGTGGAGACGAACTACGGAATCCACCTCGGGGTACGCCAGTGGCGGACGCCATTCAACGAGCAGCAGCGATGCTACGGCAGCATCTACTTTAAAACGCTCTCGCGCCGAGCAGTCGAGCGAATCTTTACGGCAGCGGCGGAGCAACGGGAGTTGGCTGCTTACCTGCGCCAGGTATGGATGCCCGAGGAAGTGTACGAGTCCACGCTGCTCGTGAACGACCCGACGCTGCGCTTCTGCAACAACAATCTGTACTACGTTGACTGGAACGGTGCCCGGTTCGGCAGTTCGCGGACGCTGACACTTGCCGACTACGATGCGATTGTGACGAGCGGGGCGCACTTCGCGCGGAAGCTCGACATCACCTACGACGCCGCAATCTTCGACCGGCTTGATGCACGCATCTTTGCTGGAGCACACCATGAGGAGCAGGGCAATGAGAGGACGACAACGGCGGGTGTGCTTCATGAAGCACACCACCTACCTTGATAACGTCCGCACCCGCAAGGAAGCTGAGGCGCTGGCGCGCGCCGGGCACGAGGTGGACATTATCAGCCTGGTAGATGGCAAGCACAACACCGCCCCGAAGGAGACCGTGAATGGCGTAACGATCTACCGCATCCCAGTTCGCCACATGCGGAAGGGGCTGGTGCGCTACATCTACGAGTACACGCTGGCGCTGATCTTGTTCGCCTGGACGCTCACGCGGCTGCACCTGCGCCGGCGCTACGATGTGATCTCGATCGCGAACATGCCGGACACCCATATCTTCGCGGCGCTCATTCCTAAGGTGATGGGCGCGCGCATCGTGGCGGACTGGCACGAGTGCATGCCAGAGATCTACGTCATGAAATATGGCCTTTCCGCGCACCACCCTGCGATCCGGGCAATGATGTTCGTGGAGCGGGCAGCACTCGGCTTTGCCGATCATGTCATCACCTGCAACGAGGAGATGAAGCGTACCTTTGTGACGCGAGGGACACCGGCACACAAGATCTCCTGGATTCTGAACACGCCCTACCAGGAGGAATTCCGACCCGCTGAGAACCTCGTGGCAAAAACAGACGACTCATTCGTGCTGATTACTCACGGGTCGATTGAGGAGCGCTACGGAATTGACATCGCTGTGCGTGCGATGGCGATTGTTCGCCGGGCAGTGCCGGGGGCGCGCCTGGAGATTTTCGGCAAGGGAACGGCACTTGACGGACTGGTGGCACTGACGAAGGAGCTTGGGCTGGAGGAGACGGTGGTCTTCCGCGGCTTTGTGCCGATGGAGGATCTGGTACGTGCGGTGCAGGAGGCCGATGCCGGGCTGGTCACGGTTCTGCAAAACTCCGCGATGCGCTGGGTGAACACCAGCAAGATGTTCGAGTACGTCGCGACTGGCAAGCCGGTTATCATCAGTCGCTCGCCAGCAGTGGAAGATTACTTCGACAACACCTGCATGGCGTTCTTCGACAACAACGATCCGAACGACCTGGCGCGGGTGATCGTGGGGCTGTACCACAACGCGGAACAGCGGCACGTATTGGCACAGAACGCGGCGCGAACGTACGAGCAATTGAAGTGGTCGGTCGAGTCGATTCGGTACTGCCGGCTGATCGAGAGCCTCCACGAGCAGACAATGCGGCAACACCCGGCGACGACAAGCTAGCCTGTTTGCCGACCAGAATGCGGGTAGTGTGCATTGACGCAGGTGTGTTGCCTTGGTAGGTAACACACCTGTTGTGTCGTACGGCGACGAGTCGTTGCTCGGCTTCGCACATATTACAAAGAATTGATAGTGCGTACCAGTGCGACGGCTGAATGCGTTATCTTCCTGGGGCAGCCAGATGGAACTCCGGCAGCGTAACGCATGCATTCCCTTGTTGATGCGACGTGATGGAAGGAGCATTCCGCGATGATCGCCTGCCCCGCCCGCTCGTCCAGCGTCCTAGGCGTAGCATTTCTCATTCTTTTCGTTGGTAGTGCCGCGTGCAATGCCGTGAATAACAACCTGTTGACAACATCGTTCGGCAACCCGATCCAGCGCGAAAACGCGCTGCCGGGATCGACCGCATGGCAGTCGCCGAACTTCAGCAGCTACGAACATTCCTTCGCGCGCCTCGATCAGGCCAAGCGTGACCACGCGGCGCGCTCGGTTGCTGACTCCGGCTCGAACGCCCCTCGTCAGGCGGCTTGGATTAGCCCTAAGCAGCTCGAGGGCTATGCTGGCCGCACCAGCATCAATCAGGGGGAGTCGATCACGCTGCACATCTCGTCCGCCTATGCCAGCTACGATATCAATGTCTCTCGGATGGGCTGGTATGGTGGTGACGGTAGCAGCCTCAAACTGACCATTCCAAACCGACCAGGAACCGTCTACTCGGCACCGGCACCAGACAGCTTTGGGAAGGTAGACGCCAACTGGCCGGTTGCCTATACGCTCCAGACCGACGCCTCCTGGACGAGCGGCGTTTACCTTGTTGCACTCAGCAGGAGCGGCTCGGTTAACCCCGAGTCGTATATCATCTTCGTGCTGCGCAACGACAGCCAAGTGGCTGACATTCTCTACCCGATTGCGACCAGCACCTATCAGGCTTACAACGCCTGGGGCGGCAAGAGCCTGTACGACTACAACTCCCCCGACGGACGGGCCTACAAAGTCTCTTACAACCGTCCTTACGATCAGAACGACGGCGCCGGCCTGTTCTTCCCCGGCGACTACCATATGGTGCGCTGGCTGGAAAAAGAGGGCTACAACGTCACCTACGCCACCAGCGAGGATATTCAGACCAACCCGAACCTGATGAATAA
>Ga0224723_1000902_pt1 | contig 19315 bp, 19 predicted proteins | sample Balambano_FR2_Me_FD_161647 | JGI IMG/M metagenome (GOLD analysis project Ga0224723, IMG submission 161647) | Freshwater sediment microbial communities from Lake Towuti, South Sulawesi, Indonesia - Balambano_FR2_MetaG | ecosystem: Environmental > Aquatic > Freshwater > Lake > Sediment | place...
AGATAGAGTTATTCTATAGTAATGTAGAATTTATCAGATTTTGAAGGGAATGCATCAATTTTTAAGATTAATTTAATAAATATAAGTCAAAAGGTTTACTGCTTGGAATAGGAGAACGGATGACTGAAAAGAAACGTGCCTTAATAACAGGTGCCAGTAGTGGTATTGGCAAAGCTACAGCACTAGCGTTTGCTAAAGCTGGGATAGATGTTGCTTTAATCAGCCGTAGTACAGAGAAATTAACAGCAGTTGCAGAAGCTGTTATCAGTGCTGGAGGAGTAGCAAAAACTTATACTATGGATCTATCCAGGGTTGACCATGTGCAAAAAAGGATACAGGATATAGTTAGTGAATTTGGTGACATTGATATTTTGGTAAATAGTGCAGGGGTAGCTTCTACTGGGAATTTAAAAGAAACTTCTTTATCAGAGTGGCAACAGATTATAGATTTAAATCTAACTAGTGTATTTCAGTGTATTTTGGGAGTATTGCCGACAATGCGCGATCGTAGTGGTGGAACAATTATTAATATTTCTTCCATTGCTGGAAAACAAGCATTTGCCAATTGGGGAGCTTATAGTGTTAGTAAGGCGGGTCTTATAGCCCTTTCCCAAGCTTTATCACAAGAAGAACGGGCTTACGGTATCCGTGTTATTACTATCTGTCCAGGAGCTGTTAATACTGGATTATGGGATACAGAAACTGTTGATGCTGATTTTGACCGTTCAAAAATGCTCACTCCAGAAATCGTCGCCCAGTCAATACTTTACACAGTAATGCTACCACCACAAGCTGTTGTTAATGAATTAATTTTAATGCCTAGCGCAGGCGTTCTTTAGATGCATTTTTTAATTAGGAATTAACCCACTCCTAATTTTCGTTGCCTAAATGCATTTTTTAATTAGGTAAACCATTCCTAATGTTCTCTAACCTTAACCAAGACTAATTAATCATGACTATTGCTCGTTCCAACGGTTCTCAATCTCCCCTAATTCCAGATTTAGCAGAAGCTATTAGTCCTAGACCTGATCGCAATACACATAATGGCAAAGAACCATTACTGCAACCACCACAAGAAGAACAAATGGAGCAGATGATGGACGCAGTGCGATCAATTCTAGTAGGTGTGGGCGAAGATCCAGAACGGGAGGGATTGCTAAAAACACCAAAGCGTGTAGCTGAAGCAATGCGTTTTCTGACCAGCGGGTATCAGCAATCTTTAGAGGAACTCCTGAATAATGCCATCTTTGATGAAGGACATAATGAGATGGTATTGGTACGAGATATAAACTTCTTTAGTTTGTGTGAACATCATATGTTACCCTTTATGGGGAAAGCACATGTTGCATATATTCCTAATCAAAAAGTAGTCGGACTGAGTAAATTGGCTCGGGTTGTGGAGATGTATTCACGTCGTTTGCAAGTTCAAGAACGGTTAACTCGCCAAATTGCTGAAGCAGTTCAGGTAATTTTAGAACCTCAAGGGGTGGCTGTGGTAATGGAAGCTACTCATATGTGTATGGTAATGCGGGGTGTACAAAAACCAGGTTCTTGGACTGTGACTAGTGCAATGTTAGGTGTATTTCAAGACGAGCAGAAAACCCGCGAAGAATTCTTTAACTTGATTCGTCATCAGCCATCGTTTTATTAGTAGTCGCTTCAAAGCGTGTTGACCACGCTTGCTCATCTTTCAATTCAGCCAGTAGCCGAGTAGCGATCGCATCTTGCTGATCTGGTGGGAGTTTTTCGATTTCTGCAACTACTTTTTGAAGTAATTCTGTCATAATTTAATGATCCAAGCACCATATCTAAAATATATACTTACTTTTCCTTACACCACTTCTGCATGAAAATGCGCTCAATTTAAAATTAAATTGTACGGGCGGATTTTGCGATGGGACTCTAGATAACGGATAACTCTAAAAAACGCTCATAGATAAAGTGAAATGGTATTACAGATTTTCTTCTGCCTGCTCCAATAAGCTGGCAGTTTGTGTTATGGAGACAGAAGGTTGATTTTGCTGTATCACTCTAATTAAAAATCGTAAAGCTTCATTAACTGCATTAGCATCTGGAAACTTTTCTGCAACATCAGGTTCCAAGCGAATAATTGTTCCACCATTTTTTCTTCCGAGACCTAATTTTCTAACCTTTAAACTCTTTAAATCATATTCTGCTCTCAGTTCATCTTCCATTTCCGGCTTCCCCTTTTTCATACGCTTCTCGCTCAGTTCGTGTTACTTCTCTAGCACTAATAAGGCGAATGGAATTTCCTCTTTCTGTGTACGACACGATTATTAACTTTCCCTGACTTGACTCTCCAATAATAAGGTAACGCTCCTCTTCATTTGAGTGGTCAGGTTGACGCTCCCCATGGAAGAATGCAGGGGATTTTAGCATCGCTGACGCTCTTTTATTTTATCGCAGAGCGAAATTTTTACAAATGGATGTGCCACGAAAAAATTCTTACCTTACAATCAATTACTTTTTCGTCTGCGAAGGGGGAATTTGTTCAGTAGTAATTAATGCTTCCATAACTGATTTCACAATCGGAGCAGCTACCGTACCACCATAAGCATTCTCACCTCTTGGCTCATCTACCACTGCCAAAACTACGTAGCGAGGAGATTCTACAGGTAATATACCAACAAAACTGGTAATTCTTGCACCTTTAATATAACCTCCACCAGAATTATGAGCTTTTTGGGCTGTACCAGTTTTACCCGCAATCCGATATCCAGGTACTTTTGCTTCTTGACCACTACCAGAGTTAACTACAGTTTCCATCATTTCTACTACTTTTTGAGTGGTAGCTAAAGAGAAAACTTGACGTGGTGCTGGTAAAGTTGGGGAGTCGTGCATTTGTCCTTTACTATCTACCAACCCTCGAACTACGTGTGGTGTGACTAATTTACCACCATTCGCCAAAGCACCATGCATCTGTACTAATTGTAATGGTGTTAAAGAAAAACCTTGACCGAAGGAAGTAGTAGCTGGTTCTATGGGTGTAGAGATAAATTCTTCTTGGCTTTTAAGTTGACCTGTAACTTCAAAAGGTAAATCTGTACTAGCAGGTTGTCCTAAACCTAAACGTTCTAACCAGCCATAGTAAGTTGATGGCTGCAAACGTTGAATAATTTGAACCATGCCGATATTACTTGAATTTTGGAGAATTTTGGCAATATCAATTCGTCCATTGCCTTTTTTGTCAAAATTAGAGATAATTTTATCTGAAACTTGGATAGAACCACGATCCATGAAAGTATCGTTGGGTTTGATGGCGTTATTTTCCAGAGCGATCGCTATATTTAAAGGTTTAAAAGTCGAACCGGGTTCATATAAATCGGCAACAGTCCAGTTTTTAAATAATGAAATATCAGCTTTTGAGTACTTATTAGGATTATAAGTGGGCTGGGATACCAACGCCAGCAAAGAACCATCCCATGCGTCCATGACAATCACAGCACCACGCTTAGCATTATAATTGTTCATCTGTTGCTTTAATGCTGTGCGAGCGGCGCGTTGTAAACGACTATCAATAGTTAATTGTAAGCGCAAATCTTCAGAATGAGAAAATCCCTCTGGAGCATAATCTGGTAGCAAAGCTCCATTATTTGCTTTCGTCAACTGCACCATTTGTACAGAACGCTCTAGCAATTTTTCCTGGCTATACTCCACACCAGCTTGACCGCGACGATCAAGATTGACATAACCCACTACATCGGCAACCAAATCTTCTTGTGGATAAAATCGTGAATATCTTTGTCTTAGCTCCAAGCCATCGATTTCTAAAGCAGTGATTCGATTATAGACTTCTTCTGGTACAGTAGCAGCAACTGTTACACTACTTTTTCCAGAATTGAGCTTAGAAATCAACTCAGAGGAATCAAGATTTAATACCGCAGCCAGTTTCGTAGCTATTTCGTCAACAGGCTTTTTAAATTGTTTAGGGTAAGCGTGTAGAGTGTAAACTTGGCGGTCGATTGCCAATACATCTTTATTGCGATCCACCACTGGACGACGTGGTATATAAGGTCTTAAATTAACCATCTGCTGATTTCGCGCTTTTTCAGTGAGCTTAGGCCCGCGCACAATTTGTAATTGATATAAATTGAAAGCCAAACCAATCCCAGCAACCATTAGTATGCTCCAAACAGTAAACAAACGAACTTTACTGTTTGCGATCAGATTTGAATTAGACTGAAGTATTCCCCCTAACTCACCTTTTACTGTCTGCCGTTGCTTTGCAAGTCCAGCATTACGAAAATTTTTAAATTTTAATCTACTTGGTGACTTTTGCATAGCGTTTTTTGTTGGTTGGTGGTTAGTTGAAGAAAGGGAGTAGGGAGTAGGGAGTAGGGAGTAGGGAGTAAGTAGTAGGTGGTTGTTAGTTGGTAGTTGGGAGTTGATAGTTAATAGTTGGTGGTTGGTGGTTGGTGGTTGTTAATACTTAATCACCCATACTCAGCACTCAGCACTCAGCACTCAGCACTCAGCACTCAATATCCCACTGGTGCAGGTGCTTGTTGTGTTTCGGTAGGTATTGTAGAAGTGGATACTTGAGAAGTACTTGGCCCAGGGTTTAAAAAGATCATTCCTGCAGGAGTGGGTGCTACTAGTCCCGATGGTCGTTTTTCTGCTTCCTTTGCCATTTTTTCTTTTAAAGTCGCGTTATTAGCTGTCAATAAGCGTTCATCGCGTTGTAATTTTTGTAATCGGCTGTAGGACTGACTCCAAAGTTGCTGAGAATAAACTGTCAAACCGTAAACTACTAATGTTGTGGCCACTACAAAAAATGCTGCTATTGAGGAATAGCGATGAAAAGTCATTAAACGCAATAACCACATAGGTGGTTTCTCAGAAGTTGGCATAACAGGAACATTAAGAGGTGATGAACGCCCTCTTAAATCTCTATTATTAGATTTTTTAATTATTGTCTTTTCTTGGAAGCGTCTTTGTTTATTAGAGGACACCTTTTTAGGTACGCTATTAATCGATTCTGAAGTGGTAGCACTTTGTACACGTTGAGTAGTTTTCTTAAACCAACCACCCATTCCAGAGTTACCGGATTTGCGAGCAAGACCCATAATGTTTAAAGATTGGGAATAGCGTATTACTTTGCTTGTTGTTTCTAGGCTATAAACAGCCTTTTCTTAAGGATAGGAAAACAGTCTAGGTAGCTGCACTTAATATAGAGTACCCCTTTAGTATTTCTGGTCTATAGTACTTTTGCTTTAATGCACGATTTCAGCCTTCAAGCATTGCCTTTAAGTATGGCTTTATATAGCACTTAGAGCAAGGGTATGTCAAAAAATCAGATTTTTGTTATGATAACGCGGTTTATTACAAAATTTGGTAGTAATCTATTTTGTAGGTAAGTTCCCTAGTTTCGATTTTCAAAGCTAAAATCCAGAGGTGCTGCTTTAAAAAAGCGCAAAAAATACGGTATGGTATTCAACAGGCTAAAATCTGTAATTGTTTTAATGGTGAAAGAGGAGTTATGAAAACAAAAATCTTTGGTCTTGCTTTAATCTTGGGTTTGACAGCAGTTCTCGGAGCTTGTGATGGTGGTACTACACCTGAAGGTGGTACTGGTACTACCGCTAGTCCCGCAGCTACTGGTGAACCAACTGATGCTGCTACTACTGCACCCACTACTAGCCCTAGTCCTACTAAAACTAATTAGGTATTTACTTAAATCAGGCTTAAAGTCGTAAACAGTGACAGCGCTTGTCACTGTGTAGCTTGAATTGGAAATATCTAGTTTTTGTCAAGTAAATAGCTGTTTGCTTTCGTCTAGTCTGTACATCGAAAAACTGACCTGGTAGTGGTGTATTGCATTGCCAGGTTTTTGTTTATCAAATAACTATGAAAGTAAAGTCGATAGTATTCTTGTATTATTTTGGTAGGTATAGACAAATTAAATATAATGTTTAGAATTCTATAAAGTGAAGTCTAAATCATAGAAATTAATAAAGTAGGATCTATGGCACTAATACGCTTGTTTGCATTGAGTGTAACTACCAGCTTATTAGTATGGCTGATAAGTTACCTAGGTCAGCCTGCTTTATCATTACCACCAGCAGAAGATATCCCAGAAGAGATATTACGGACAGAAATTATAACGGAAGGGCGATCGCCTATTGATGGAAAACTACTGAGTGCAGCCGAATATGCAGAATTGCAAGTAAGATTACAAGTGGTGCCACCACCAAAACTAGACCCAAAAATTCGGGAAAGCGTCTTCTTGTTGCGTATACGTCAGAATTTGCGCTTACTTTTCCCCTTCTTAAATTTTTGATGAACACTCTCCTATTCTAAATTTCTCAATAAAGGGCGACAAAATTTGCAAATAAATGTAAAGAATATATATAGAGAATAAATACCAGATTAACCAAACCACTATATTACATTTAGGTAGCTTCATGTCTATGACCACGATCGCCCCTGAACAGGTTAACCGCATCGTTTGGAACCAGCATCAAGATCCGTTTGAAATCCTAGGTTCCCACCTGATAGAACAAAATGGTAAAAACGTGTGGGCGGTGCGTGCCTACCTACCAAACGCTAGTGCAGCATGGGTAGTTCTTCCAGAAGAACGAAAAGAATACCCAATGGAAACGGCACATCACCCCCACTTTTTTGAATGCACTGTTGAAATACCAGAATTAGCTAACTATCAGTTACGCATCAAAGAAGGAGAACACGAAAGAGTTACCTACGACCCTTACGCTTTTCGTTCCCCTAAATTGACGGAGTTCGATTTACATTTGTTTGCAGAAGGAAACCACCACCGCATTTACGAGAAATTAGGCGCACACCTAACAGAAGTAGACGGAGTAAAAGGGGTTTACTTCGCTGTTTGGGCACCCAATGCTCGTAACGTTTCCATACTCGGTGATTTTAATAATTGGGATGGACGCAAGTACCAAATGCGTAAAGGTTCTACCGGTGTTTGGGAATTATTTGTTCCTGAAATATCGACAGGTGAGCATTACAAATATGAGATCAAAAATTCTGAGGGACACATCTATGAAAAATCAGATCCCTACGGTTTCCACCAAGAACCCCGTCCTAAAACAGCTTCTATTGTAAGTGACTTAGATGCTTATACTTGGAATGACTTTGAGTGGATGGAAACACGACGTCACACTGACCCACTGAATAATCCCATTTCAGTTTATGAAGTACATTTAGGTTCATGGCTACACGCTGCTAGTAGCGAACCTGCCAAACTCCCTAATGGTGAAACAGAATTAGTAGTTCCAGTCTCAGAACTAAATCCCGGTGCAAGATTTCTCACCTACCGAGAATTAGCAGACAAACTGATCCCCTATGTCAAAGACTTAGGGTATACTCATTTAGAGTTATTACCAATTGCTGAACATCCTTTTGATGGTTCCTGGGGATATCAAGTAACAGGGTATTACGCCCCCACATCCCGATTTGGTACTCCTGAAGACTTCATGTACTTTGTTGACAAATGTCACGAGAACGGCATAGGTGTGATTGTCGATTGGGTTCCTGGTCATTTTCCTAAAGATGGACACGGTTTAGCATACTTTGATGGTTCCCACCTTTATGAACACGCCGACTCTCGCAAAGGGGAACACAAAGAATGGGGTACATTAGTATTTAACTACAGTCGCAACGAAGTACGCAATTTCTTATACGCGAATGCTTTGTTTTGGTTTGATAAGTACCACATAGACGGTATTCGTGTTGACGCTGTTGCTTCGATGTTGTATCTAGACTATTGTCGCAAACCTGGAGAATGGTTGCCTAATGAATATGGTGGTAGAGAGAATTTAGAAGCAGCAGATTTTTTACGTCAAGTCAATCATTTACTTTTTAGTTATTTTCCTGGTGTGCTTTCTATAGCTGAAGAGTCTACTGCATGGCCAATGGTATCTTGGCCGACTTATACCGGTGGACTAGGTTTTAACTTAAAGTGGAACATGGGTTGGATGCACGATATGTTGGATTATTTCAACATGGATCCTTGGTTCCGCCAGTTTCATCAAAATAATATTACTTTTAGTATGTGGTATCACCACAGCGAGAATTTCATGTTAGCGCTGTCTCATGATGAAGTGGTGCATGGTAAGAGTAATATTATTGGTAAAATGCCTGGGGATAGATGGCAGAAGTTCGCAAACGTGCGTTGTTTGTTTGCTTACATGTTTGCTCACCCAGGTAAGAAAACCATGTTTATGAGCATGGAGTTTGGACAGTGGAATGAGTGGAATGTCTGGGCTGATTTGGAGTGGCATTTATTACAGCATGAGCCACACGAACAGTTAAAAACTTTCTTTAAAGATTTGAATCATCTTTATCGTAATGAGCCTGCTTTATACAGTCAAGATTTTGCTCAAGCTGGGTTTGAGTGGATTGATTGTAGTGATAATCGTCACAGTGTAGTTTCTTTTATTCGTAGAGATAAAGATACTGATAATTTTGTGATTGTAGTTTGTAACTTTACTCCTCAACCACACTCTCACTACCGTATTGGTGTTCCCGAACCCGGATTTTACACTGAGTTATTTAACAGCGATGCTCGTAAGTATGGTGGTAGTAATATGGGGAATTTAGGCGGTAAATGGACTAATAATTGGTCGTTACATAATCGTCAGTATTCTTTGGATTTGTGTCTACCTCCTTTGGGTGTGTTGATTTTGAAGTTAAATCAGGATAAGACAGCAGAGGTTATGGAGTCTTAGTTTAATTTCATCGTGAGTAAGGAACAATAGTAGATTGTTGTAAAGCCCTTAGATTTCTGATACCGTACCCCTACTGTTATTCTTGTAGGGGCTATCCCGAGTTGAAAAACTGATTTATTTTGTGGAGGTTCAATTTCAAAAAGATTCGCGGGAATATACTCACGTAAACGTGCGTAGTACGGCTTTTTACCAGAAGTTGGTAGCGGTGGTAAGGATAGCGACTGTGTTAGAAGTAAGTGCGATCGCGCTGATTTAGATGCTTGGTTGGAAAGATTGAGCGATACTCCAGGGGAGTTGCTGCGCGATCGCCAGTAATTTATATAATATAAACTTACTCAGTTTGATAGGATTAATACTGGAGATGCAAGCGCATGACGACTAATCTCGAAATTGATCAGATGTTGATTCAGGAAGCGTTGATGCTGGGAGACCATCCGACAGAACAGGCAGTTGTTGAAGCAGCCTTGCGGGAATATGTTCAGCGGCGCAAACAATTAAAAGTTTTGGAACTTTTTAGTGGAATCGACTATGACCCGGACTATAACTATAAGCAGCAACGGCGACAAGCATGAAGGTGATTGTTGACACTTCTGTTTGGTCGTTAGCTCTACGACGAAGGGGAATCCAGGAGGAGCCACCCCAATTTCTGAGCCTGCGTGAGTTAATCGCAGATGGTAGAGTTGTTGTATTGGGAGTAATTCGACAAGAAGTTCTGTCGGGAATTCGGGAGATAGAGCAGTTCATCCGTTTAAGGGAGTATTTACGAGCATTTTCTAACCTTGAACTGGCAATCGAAGATTATGAGTTGGCTGCTGAGTTTTATAACACCTGCCGTCGAAGTGGAATTCAGGGAAGCAACACAGATTTTTTGATTTATGCAGTTGCCTACCGACGCAGTTGCAGTATCTTGACTACAGATGGTGATTTTGCGCTTTTTGGTAAACATCTTCCAATTACTTTATGGCAGTGATGGGTTAAGCTGTGCTAACTACAAGATCGGCGAGGTGAGGAAAAAGAAATTTCCCTATTTGAATTTATATTCTTGGTTGCTTTCATCATTAATACTCTCTTCCTCTGTACTAACTTTACCTATTTCTTCTTCTAAGATTTGAATTGCTCCACTAATTCGCAGTAAAGTATCTCGCAGATTAGCTTGTTTTGTCTCTAAATCTGTCATAACTTTTTGTCCTGATGCAAACTCAGTTTTGAGTTCGGCTAAGCGTTTTTCTAGTTGTTCTTTCATGTTCCTTTAACTTTCATATTCGTGGAATTAAATGTACCAGTACCGGAGTATTGAGCGATTGTATCGGGAATGGGATTAGGTGCTGAGGGTTGTTGTGCAGGAGCCGTCACTTGAAACTTGGCTTTAAATAAAGCACCTTTTAGCAGTACAGGTTTTCCCCCAGATTTGGTCTTTCGGGCTTTCTGATTACCAGCAAGGGATTCAATGGAAAGTATTCCCACTCCAGGAATACTATACTGTGGAGTCATGTAAGGACAATTAGGGACGATGACTTTTTTTTCATCCCCATCTACACAAACAAGTTTTCCACTAATTTTATCATTGCCTGTACCCATTAGATTACCTGGACGCACGGTGACAATTGCTTGCCCGAAGGTGGGGTTAAATATGGCTTGATCGCCAGTGATGAGAATGAAGTCAGCCATTGGTGTATTTGCAAAACAAAAAACATATTAGAGAAGGTAAAAATTGAAAGTTAAAGGAAGTAATCTTACCCTTTCTGTAAAAGCAGTATGTCATTTTGTAGCTGCTCAATTATTGACTGTTGAGCTTTGAGTGCTGCTAAAAGAAAGCCATTATAGTCTAGAAAACTAACAGCTTTACCGCTTTCGTCTAATATTTCTTCAGGAGATTGTTCCGCGATAACTCCCAATCTCATTTTGCCATCAATTCCTGGTGCTTTAAATCTATATCGAAAGACGGGTGTTTGTTTCAATTTATCAATAATTGAGTTGAAATCTTCACGAGAAAGTTTGGTAATATCTTTTTTATGTTCTTGTGATGAGTTATTGACAAATGTTCCATTAACTTCAAAACGATCCCATACAGAAACTCTTCTACCCAAACCACCAGACTTATTACCTATGATCATTAAGGTTTTGTGGCCAGTTGTATCATTACTAATCTCTGCAACATTAGTTGTTGAATCAGGTGTACCATTCCAGTTACCAGTAAAATTAATTGGATTTGAACCAGGATTTAGGGAGATATAGTCCTGCGGGTCATTAGAAATACCAATTTCTAAAGTCGTTTGTTCTTTTTGACCTGCATCAGCGGAGCTAGGGTTACGTGAATAATAGCGTATCCAGGCTGCATCACCACTACCACCGCCAGGATCTTTGGGGAACATAATGCCATTATTTTCACTGTTTCCAGCACTAGGTTGTATTGCTCCCTTAACAGTTAAATTTCTATTAAGACTGGTGTTACCATCTGCATTGACAACCATTAATTCATTAAATAACTTCTCTTTTGTTGAACTCAAACTGCCAATCTGTAACTTTCCTCCAAACGAACCATCGGGAAATCCTATTTGTAATCCAACATAGCTATTTGCTTGAATAGTTCCCCAAGCAATAACTCCTTCTGCTGTTACTGTTTTAATTAATTGGATTTGTTTTCCATAATCTAAAAGTTCAATGTTTCCATTGATAGTTAAATTACCAGTAATTGTTCCAGAGGTAATTTTATTTGCTGATAAGCTAGGTATTCGTTCAGCCGCTAATTGTCCTGTTGTAATATTTCCTGCATCTATTCTTCCGGAAATTGTCCCATTTACCGTTAATCCACCATTTGCACCTGTGGTCAATAACATTCTTTCGTTATTTTGAGAATCTCGCCAAGAGTGTTTACCATCTGCTGTATAGAACAATGTACCAGGGTTTATACCAAGTCCATATCCTTGCCAAAGTTGTAATTTGAGATTGTTTGTTGTGTCTATATTTGTAAAAATAATTTGTTTATTGCCATTAAGATTAATCTTATCCTTAACCTCTAAATTTCCATCAATTTTTAAACTACCTGTTAAAATTGCTAAGTTTGGATTCGCATTTCCTCCAGAACGTAGAGTCAAAGTACTATTAGTGTTTGGCAAAGATAAACCTGAGTATTCTCGCACATTTATATCAGAAGTAATATTGTCTTCAGATATTACCAATTTTGCTAGCTTGACACAATCATCAGGAGTTTTTGACCCAAATTCTACTTTGGGATTTTCTATTAAACGAGTATAACTATCGGCTACATCTTTTTGCTGCTGAACTTGCTTTTCTTCAATATATCGGATGTAAAGTTCACCATTTTTAATATTGTTGAATTCGGAAAAAGTAATATCTTGTTTTAAAACAATTAATTCTCCGTTGCTATTGATAGCGGAACCAGATTTGATTTGCACAGATTTTTTATCTTGAATTACAACTTCTAGCCCTTCAATAATCCCTGAAACATGAAGAGTTTGATAATGGTAACGTTGGCGATCGCTAAAATATTTATGTTGAAGTTCAAAGTCATCTTCTAATAAATATTGACCTGGAAAATAGTTAGGATGTTCGGTAGCAAAGTTAGTAAAGTTAGGCATTGTTTTCTCCTGAAATTTAAATTAATGATTGGCTTGTGGTTCCGAGAATAGTAGTATATTCTTCTTTAATAATTTCTCCCTCTTGATTTTTACGACAAATTCTTAAAATATCACGACTAGGAACAGAGGCTAAATTAAAGTTTCTTTCTAGTAATGTGTAAGTAGATAAACGCTGATTAATATTTAAAGATACTTGAACATTTACTTTACCATTAATAGAAGTGGTATTAAGATTTTTGATTCTAACTTCTAATTTATTTATCATTTTCATAAATTGTTGATAGTCAAGAGTACGCTTAATTTTAATTTGATTATTTTCGATGGTAGTTTCTGGTGTGAATAAATGGAAGTCAGAAACATCATCTTGCAATCGTACTGTGATTTTATTTATCAAATCTGTGGTGACAGGATTCGGTTTAGTTACTTCTACAATAGCTTCTAACTCTATTTTTTCTACAATTGCAGTCATGTCAAGCTCCAATGGAATTTTAGGTGCTGCAAATGTCTGAAAATTATATGGCTTAGTCCACATAGATTTCGTAATCATCATTGCTGATGTTTGTGGTTGATTTGCTCTTTTTAGAATTGTGTTTCCTTCAAGAATTTCTTTAGCATTGTTGAGACGACAAATTTTTAATAGAGGTGATAATACAATCGGTTGTTCTATTAATATACTACTATGTTCTATTTCGTTGATATGAAAATAAAGTATGATTGCTAAATTACCGCTAAAAGATTTATCTGTGCGATTAGATAATTTAACATTGAATCCTTCTAAATTATCTACAAAATGTTGATAATTTAATGTGTATTTAACAGAGAAAAATTGATTACCTATAATTGTTTGAGATGAATTAAGGTTAATTAGTTTGGAATTACCTACAATTTGAATAACTAATTGTTTAGCTAATTGATTAATTTGACTACTATTAATACTAGTGGGAGTAATTTTAACTTCTATAGTAAATCTTTGAGTTTCGGGAGATGCAAATAATTTAAAAGGATAAGCAACCTGCGATCGCTTAGTTAGCTGCATCGTTGGTACAAGAATTTTCAGGGTATAAAATGTATGTGCAGGTTTTTCTAAATCAATAATTGCTTTAGCAATTTTAGCTTGTCGCCAATATTTATCAGGATCTTGGTCTTTTAAGGTTAATTGCACTTGAAAGTAATTAGGAAAATTTGTAAATTGGTCGAAAACTTCGACTTTTTCGCCAAATCCTGAATTTTTTAAATAAATTTGCAAAATTTCAGTTAATCCTACTTTTGTTCCTCGCAAACGATACAGTCTCACAACTTGCTGAATAAATGCTCTTTTCACATCTACTTGCCAATCATCTCGTAAACTCAAAGCTACCCAGCTTGCTAACCAAGGTAAAAATTCCTCTGGTGTTTGTTGAGAATTAAAATAAAGATGAATATTATCAATAATTTCTTCCAATCCTGGTGGATTTTGAGTCTTGGCTGTAATAATTTGCTCTTTACTAGCAGTTTTATTCAATCCACTAAGAATTTTTTCAAATGCTAGCAGAAACTGACCGATGAAAGCATCTTCTTGGAGAAGAACTGGCAAATATTGTTGATAAGTACTTATAGATTCAGATTTTTTTACGTTCATTGCCAACTTGTACTAATATTGTGAATATACTATCTTTGAGTGTAATTAATTGATTTTCCGCTATATCAATTTGGTGTACAGAGGTATTACTATCATCTTTAATTTGAAGATTTTCAATGTAATCTACACCTTCTAAATCATCAAATAACTTGTATAATTCTGATTGATAAACACTCCTACCGAAATACCATCCTTTGCCTTGCCAATATTTTCCCGATCGCAAAGGTTCAAAAAACATTTTGACTTCTGTTTTTGCTTGTTTTTTAACTTCTTCTGGTTGTGCGCCATCTTGAAGCACAAGTTCTACTTCTACACTTACAAATACATACTCAGGTTCGACAATATGAAGACGGGTGGTTAAGAGTTTTCGTTCATCCAAAAAGTTCCGTAAGGTCTCATATTTATCCTGATTTATTTGACTATTTTCTTCAGGAAGAACTACTAAAGTAATATGTCCTTTAGCAAACTCACCTCTTGATTCTGGATTACGTTGTGCAAAGCACTTAACTCGTGCGATTTTTAAATTCTGAGATTTTTCTGATTGATTCCAATCAATAAGTATCAGATTTTCAAAATCTTCAGAAGTGATTGCTCGATAACGATGTCGTAATTTTAGTAAGGTATTCTGAATTTCCAATTGTAAACTTTGTTTTCGTTCTTGGGTAGAAACATCAATCGGTAATTTCCATTCTTCTCCTTTTAGTAAGCTAATAAACGAAGCATAATTTTCATCAGGAATTTGATTAACGCGGTAAAGAGTCATCTCTGTTAACCATGCCAACAATTCAATTAAGATAATTCCTGTATCCGTTGGATTATGGTCTGTCCATTCTGGATACTCAACTGGAATTTGAGAAATTGCCTCTTCTACTAAGCTGGCATAAGTATGGTCGTCAAGATTGGCTAAGGGTATCATATTTCCTCTTTATTTAAATGATTAGCGATCGCCAATTTTATCCCCTCCTTTGTGATGTCACATTCACGGTGTGATTACCAGAATAAATCAAAGAATCAGCACTGAGGGATGATGCAGATATCTCTAGGGAATTTACATGATCAACTCCGGATATAGATTGAATGATCGCGTAAAAATCAGATTTTTGGGGATAGCGACCAAACTGCCATCCCTCCCCTCTTCCTCCCGTTAAAGGATGGAGAAAGGCTTCTAAGCTTTGTCTGACAGTATTTCTAATTACGTCTGCTTTTTCCAAAGATGTGGGAGTTATGGTTGTAGTAACGCTTATTTCTTGCCATTTTGGAACAGTAACAACTAAATCTACTGTTGCTTCACAACGGGAACGAATATAAATTTCCACTTGCTTGAGTAAAGCTAAACTGGGGGTCGGTTGGCGATCGCTACTATAAGGTAAGATAATTAGCTTAACTTGCCCCGCGCTATGGTTAATTTCCTGCATCATAGCTCTTTCGTCATCGTTAGAAATTGCCTGCAATTTTTCCTCTAGTGAAACATCAACTTTAGTCGGATCTAACCAAAATTTTTGATTCAATGGGCTATACGCTGTTAGCAAATCTGGTGAAACTACTTTGACTCTGGCTACATCAGTAGAAGCTTCATAAGCTAAATCTGCCATATCCTCAACAGTAACAGCGCGATCGCTATGACGTAGTTGCTTTGGTACTCGTTGTTTGAGACAATCTAAAGTTTCCTGTTGAGCGCCACCTGCTGCTGCTTCCAGATTAATTACCCGATCAATGTAAGGGATAGTAGTTTTCAGTTGGCTGATAGTTTCTAATGCGACGTTTCCCTGTTTACCTCCTCCAGTACGGTAAAAAGACAATCGAATATTATTGCGTCCCCTAGGGGGAATCATTCCTGCTTGTCCATCGCCAAAGCGAATTTCTCCGGTTTGTCGATCCAAAATATAATGGCGATCGCTTGCACCAGAACCGTAAAAATCTGGTACTTCTTGCCAAAGTACCCAAACTTCTTCAATTTCTCCTAAATCATCTTGAATTACTTTGAGTTGATTGGGTTTTAATTCAGGGGGAATTTGTCCTTCTTGGATTTCTAACTGTTGTCCGATTAAAATTGGGGTATTAGTAGCAACAAAAACCTGATTTGGATCGTAGTTACTTGAGCCTAATACTTCTTCTCTGAGAGTTGTTGCTTGTACTGCCCAAATAGTATTAGTTAACAAGCGACGTAGACGTGGTTTAATGCGAAAATTGCCTGGATGCCATCGAATTCGTAACCAGTATAGTTGTTTACCAAAAATTTGTATTTTACTGAAATCTACGGGGGCAATAAATTGAATTAACCCGCGTTGGAAAAATGCCTGAGTTTTATCTTGTACCCCTAATGGTTGCCAACCTAGAGGACTAGAATATTCCCAAACTAATTGGGGCTGGGAATAAACTAGATCATTTGCTAATTCGTCTGATAATGGTGGCTCCACTTGTGCATAAAGCGTAACAGTTTTATTATTAAAGGACTTATCAAATCCTAGATATAAAGTTGGATCTCGATCTACGGTAGGGGTAAAAGGTCGGAAAAAACGATTTACCGGGGTATCTTTGCTGTAGTCTTGGCTAATTTCTGAAGTAATACTAACTTGGTTTGTTTCAAAGTTAATCGCTGCTATTTGATAATTTTCAGTATTAATCTTGAGAAATTCACCAATAGCTAAGTCTTCAACTCCAGCTAAAGTTATTATTTTATCTCTAATAGTAGGCTTTTGTTTGAATTTTGTAGTAAAAAGTTTTGGATGATAGTAGCTAAAATCATTATTGGCGCAATAAACAGCGTCTTCTATAAGTGTAAATTCATAGCTTAATTTTAATGACTTAAGCAAAGGTGGATCGTAAGTTGGAGGAATTGTCTCGGTAATAATTAACTTACGCATAATCCTAGTGCCAACTGCCAAGTTGTCGTTAAGAATTCCCCTACTTAAGGTAAGTTGCTTACTATCTATATTGATTTTCGTAATTTGATGTTCTTCGGGAAATCCCCCTGTATTTGGTAGAAGGCGAATTGTATCTCCAACTTTAAATAAATCCAGACTATCAACTTTTATTTCGCTGTTTGTTTTTATTCTTGGTTCTATCAAAACTGCTAAATCATCATAAATAGGGTATCTGCGTGCGTCTGCTGCTTTTCCATAATGACCTTGGGTAATCCGAGCGCGAATCCAATAACGAGTTTCTCCATTTACAGTACTGGGAGATGAAATGTTTTTTTGATTAGGTAATTGTAATTTTTCTTGGATGGCATCTGATTCGCTAATTTTTTGCCATACTTGACCGTTAAAAATTTCCCAGCTAATTTTTAAATTATTTACATTTACGGGTTTATATTTAAATTCAATATCAATAGTGATAGTAATATGCGGCTTAATAAATGGGTCGTGTAAAGCAATATAAAATGTATCATTAAGATTTGGTTGTTCACCAAATGGATAAAAATCTTTACTCAAATCTAAAGGAGTGGTATTAAATAAACAAACTTCCGGAGTTAAATTTGATTGGGTAATATCTACGCTGGCTTGAATATTTAGAATATTAGGTACTTCAGATATAGGAGTTAAGTTGGCCTGCAACCATTTCCCTGTTTGTCCGTGAATTTCAGAAGCAGTCGGGATCGGTAAATTGGTAAAAGTAAATTGATTCTTTTCGTCTATTGGGCTAGGAGTTTGAAGTTGCCATTGAGAACCGTCCCAATAAGACCAATTCAAGGGTAAATTAGGGAATTGGCTACTGTTTTCAGTAGTAATAATTAGCTTTAGTTGTTTTAATTCTGGTAAAGTAAAAATTTCAGGACAAGTTATATAAAGAGAATGAGGAATCGGGCGATCGCCTTCTAAAACGAAAAAAGCTGCATCTTGTTGTCCCGTTGCTGCTAAAGTATAGTCGCCGTATTTATCTTGACCTGGTTCCCGCATGAATACAGCTTGTAGCTGCGTTGTTGTCACAACTAATTCTTGATCCGTTTCAAATACGATTTCTTCGTCTGAACTTTCAGCTGGTGGTGCTGAAACTTGAGTGTGGACAGGAACTAATCCATCTACGGGACTTCCTTCTGCTAAATAAAAGGTTAAGGGAACTTTGGCAGGTTGGGGTGGTTTGAGTTGTCCCCCAATTAAATCCAGGAAAGCAAGGAAATTTTTCTCCGGAACTTGGTTTAGGCGATCGCTTACCAACTTTACCATGCGACCAAAGATGCGAATTAAAGCTTCACCAGCATCAGCTTCTATTTTTACCTTGACCTTATTGATTCCTTGCTGTTCAATTTTTTTAGCTACATCTTCATCAATTAGCGTACCTGATTTAACAGGAATACTGCTAATGTCTTGCGCTAATGTTCGATCAATCCAGTATTTTCGCTCAAGTTCAATAACACCTGGTTGCTGTAACTTGACCTTTACCTGGGTCAATCCATCAATTTGACTAATTTGTTGAGCTAAGGTTGTATCTATAAAAGTATTTCTTGTTGCTAGTAATACTTCTACTTGTTTGTTCTCTGTTCCCTTAATTTGAACAATTTCCTGAGCTTGATTTTCATTAACTAATGTACCTTTTTTGATAATATTATTACCTAAATCAACATCTTCATTAAGAATACGACCTGTTAACTGGGCTACTGTTGGTTCAACTGTAATTGGAATATCTTCATTTAGAATCAAATTATATAACAATTCAGACTTAGGTAATTCTATTGCTCCAGGGGGTTTCCATCCTCCTTTAATCTCAATTGTAAAATCTTCAGCCAATGCTTGGATTTGCTGAACAATTTCCTCATAGGTACGTCGGTCAATTTTCGGAGGTAAGGACATAAACAATTACTGCAAATAAAAAGGATAAACTAAATTAAAAATATTATTAGTTGTGCGAATTTGATAATTGACCTGAATTAAAATCACATTCGGTTGGCTTGAATCAGGAATTGTATCCACATCTAAAACATCAATGCGTGGTTCCCATTCAATTAAAGCATCTCGCACATCACTCACAATTTGACCTACCGTTCCTAAACTATTAGGAGAAAACACCTTTTCGTGAATGCTACAGCCAAAATCAGGACGCATTACTCGTTCTCCTTTAGCAGTGCTAAGAATCATCCAAATCGATTGCTGTACACTATCTTCATATCTTGCTACCTTTACTTGACCATTTTGATTCAATTTGATAGGTAAAGTCCATCCAACACCTAAAAAATCAATATCCATTACATCACCTCCAACGAGCTATCATTTATTTTCACTCCGGCTGAACATTTAATTCCTAAAGCAGATTGCGCTTCCAGTTCACATTTAGCTTTAGCTTTAATGGTACAATTTGAGCCTACTTCTAATTTATAATTTTGTTGAGTTTTTATTAAGAAATTTTTACATTCTATTGAAACATCATCATCACTACTTTTT